>MDTC01053133.1_pt1 | contig 11136 bp, 11 predicted proteins | sample 811181 | NCBI WGS metagenome assembly MDTC01 (sample SAMN05326644, study PRJNA326480) | marine metagenome | isolation source: seawater | place: Pacific Ocean: North | collected 2011 | reverse complement strand
TAAAATAATATATAACAATGAGTCACCAAACGATTCCTGAGTTATTTGAAAAATACACACAATTAGCAAAATTATTACCTAAAAAGCCAAGTGACGAGGATATGTTGATATTGTATGGATTATATAAACAATCAAAGTTTGGAAATTGTGATACACCGAAACCGAATTCAATATTTAATTATAAAGAGAAACTGAAATGGGAAGCATGGTATTCATATAAAGGAATGGAAACAGAAACAGCAATGAAATATTATATAAAAAAAGTACAAGAGCTTTACAAGTAAAAAGATTGATTGATAACGATATTTTTTTGTATTTGTTTTTGGATTTGTTGTATTTTTTCAACAAATCCATAATTTGCATCATTGGTTCCATATATAATAAGTTCGTTACACATATTCACAATTTTCATACAACATTTCATAAAATCACCAATAAACACATCTATTTCTTGTTTCAATGTATCAAAGAAAGAAATACTATTTGAAACATCATGCACTTCTTCAATCCATTTTTTAATATAAATCATAAGATCATATTGTAAACTATATTGACAAGTAACATATACATTATATTTCAATTCATTTGCTATATATGTATTCATAGTTTCTTCGGTATATTTTAATTCTTGTTTCAAAAAGGGTGGATTATGAGTTTTAAAGTCTTCTTTTACTTTTACATCATAAAAACAGCTCAAATACATTGCCAGTTCACTGGTATTCCACGAGTGTAATTTGTTAAATTTTTCATATACATCACTAAATACGAGACAAGGTAATTCGTGAATATAGCATGTATTTAGTCCTTTTGAAGATGGCTTCGAATCAATAATAAACCCCGATTGTTTCAATATATCATACATTCCCTGAATTTGATCGTGTATATAATTTTCGGCAAATTGTTTTGATTTTTTTTCATTTTCTATTTTGTCTCTTATTTCTATACTTTTATCATAAATATTTTTCTGTTTTAGTTGATTTCCGTGTGTAGATTCTAATGTTCTTAATTCGGCATTTATTCTTTTTCTTTCTTTATTTTTGGCATATTTTGCCTTTTCTTTAAGAGATTCGTAATTTGAAAATAAATTAACGGCATCAAACCCGAATGAACCTAAAATTTCATTTTGAGAATCATATTCTTCTTGTAATTTTTGGATATTTTCGTTTGCATGATCGATTTGAAAACGAATATCATTATTCATCATGGATGTTTCTACCATTTTTACAAAATCCTCTTCGCTGTATTCATGGATATAGTTCAATAGCAAATGGTATGTAATACGAAATTTACTTTTCAATACTTTACATCCACCAAAGAAAAGTTGTTTATATTCATTTTCACTGGGCGTGTCATATAAATTCGTCAATAAAATGACGTGACCTACTTTATCCAGATTTCGTCTACCAGCACGTCCGGCCATTTGTGTAAATTCGTGGCTCTGAAGAATTCGTAGTTGATTTCCGTCGTGTTTATATAAGGAGTAAAAGATGGTGGTTCGTGTTGGCATATTTAGTCCAATCGCGAATGTTTCTGTTGCAATTAAACATTTAATGAATTTTTTCTCGTATAAGATTTCCATTACCTCACGAAATACGGGCAACATACCCGCATGATGTATACCAATACCTTTTTCAAGTAAATCTACATAAATACGATATTCTGGTAATTCAACGTATTCACGCCAGTTACTAAACTGACGAACCATAGTTTGTCGAACATAAGGTTCAACATAAGAGTCTTTTTCATTTTCTAAATATAAAGGGGTTGTGATTTGTGACGCAAGAAATTCTACTTTTTTTCGTGAAAATACAAATAATAATGCAGGAAACATATCTTTGTCTCTTAAATCTTTTAAACATTCATTCAAAATATACTTGGAAGGAACAAAATAACGATCTTTATTCATTTCGTGAATACATTTTTTTGTTTGATTTAAAACAGAATAATCATATGTTTTTGGTGTTTTTATCACTCGCAATGTTTCGCTCGTTTTTTCTATGAATAATTTCTTTTTTACTTTGTCAGATAGGTTGTCTATATATTTGCGTGGAATACAAAAATATTCATAAAAAGTCAAAGGAACAACTCGCTCATTGTGGTGACAAATCACGACTTCTTTTTGCGTGAGATTTTCAATCCATTTTGCGAATACTTCTTTTTGTCCGATGGTGGCAGATAGCATGACAAAAGGTATATGTTTTGGTAGCATCATCATGGTTTGTTCCCAAATGGTGCCACGATCTATATCGTCTATATAATGAACTTCATCAAAAATAACACACCCAAGTTCATCATGTAGATTCATTTGAAAATCTAAATACATATTACGATTTTTTTGTTTATAACAATGATTTTGGAGTATTTCCGTAGTCATAATAAGAATCTGAGCTTCGGGATTATGTTTGATATCTCCCGTTAAGATTCCAACTTCATAATCTGGAAACGTATCTTTCATTTCTTTGTATTTTTGATTGCTTAGGGCTTTGATTGGTGTTGTATAAATTACTTTTTTTTGCTTGATTTCAATCCAATAGTAAATAGAAAACAATGCTGGTAATGTTTTACCCGAGCCTGTATGTGCTGTAACCAAAACGTGTTTATGATTCTCAATCGATAAACACGCTTTTTGTTGAAATTCGCTGAATTCAAAATGATTGTTTGTCTTTTGTTTGAATTCCTCAATCATTATGATGAATCATACTTAAAGCTTTAAATCTATTTTATTATATGCTTATCCAGAACAAATATCGTGTCACAAAAGTAATTGGCGAAGGTTCTTATTCACGTGTATATGAGGCTATACACAATGCAAAAAAAACACGAGTGGCTATAAAAATAGATTTAAAAAACAATGACATAGCAACAAGATTGATGGAGCATGAGATACGTATGTATGTTTATTTAAAAAAGTTTATGATTGATAACATTGTTCCGATGAAATCATTTGGTGTATATGACGATCATCATTATATCATCATGGAGTATTTACCATTTACATTGAATGAATATGTGAAACAGATACCAAGAGACAAGATTGAAACATTATTTATACAAATAGAGTTGATATTGCGAAAGTTGCATAACCACAATATATTGTATCATGATGTGAAGCCTGATAATTTTATGGTAAGTGCAAAAGGGCGTGTATATTTGATAGATATGGGATTATCTGGTTGTTGCGAAGGCGACCCGGTTATTTTGAAAAACACAATAGGGACGCCTTTATATTGTAGTTCAAAATGTCATAAACCAAAATATGTATATGGTAAAGAAGATGATATGATATCTTTTTATTATATGATATTTCATATTTTGGCTCCCATAGAATTGCCGTGGAATAACATATGTGTAGATGACGAAAATATAAAAAAAAGAATCATGTATGAATTAAAAAAATATACAAATATGGAACTTTATTATAGAAATGTAAACGATCCATTGTTGCATCGGTGGATAAGAAAATTCAAGATGTTTGACTGTAAATTGTTGTTAAACTGAGTGTAAATGAAAAATCCATACCATTAATACTTACAACACGTCCAAATTCATCAATCATTTTCACGCCTAATTTGTGTATATTGACGGGTCCATAATAGTAGCGAGGTTCTGTATATATACCGAAGTCGCCTTGTGCTTGAATGCTAAATGGATAACCTTTTAAAGAAATACGAGCTAATATATTTCCATTCAGCAACGAGTCTTCAGAACTACTAAAGAAGTTAATATTTGAAGAAGAATTTAGGTCGTCTACTACTAAATAGACATATTTGGGTCCTAATATGTCTAAAATAGATTCCGTTATATAATAAGTACTATTACTGTAGTATCCATTACGAAATCCAAGCATCCAACCACATCTTTGTATATATGGAATGGTAGATTTAGTATGATAAAAAGCGTTTATAACATTTGTATCCGAAACAATATGAGATATATTATAATTTTCAATCTCAGACGTTAATTTTGATCCTTCAAAATTAAGATGTAAATCAGTAATATCATATAAATTAAATGAATTACTTACATCAACGCCGATGGATACTTTTCCATCTCCTACTCCTACACCACCTGGATTGTTATAATCGAGATTAAAATTGGCGGTTAAAGGTATACCATTATCAATAAATACTTGTGTAATGTTATCTATTAAAGTTGTGTGATAATAACTTCCGGAAGCAATGTAAATATAAATATATTTATCTACTTTGATTTCTCCTGAATAATAGGAATAATTAATCCAAAAATAATTGTTTTCAAAATCATCATTAAATGGGTAATAAGTGGTTGGGAATTCAAGATCTGATAGTTTTAATTCAATTACGTTTTGAATAATATATGGTAGATCTACATTATAGTTTGTTGAGGTTGACTCATTATAATTGCGACGAAAACGGCTATCTACGGTCAAAAGCTTAGATATTGTCTTACGATTAATAGGATTTCCGGCACCTTTTGAATTATCAAATAGACCTTCTTTTGTCGTATCAGTATTTTTAGTCATTAAACCCTTGTTTTTTTCTGCATTAAATTTGTCATCAAATACGAGAAGTAGTTTCTCAGCTTCGGTTAAGTTTTGGGCTTCTTCGTTTTGTATTTTTCCAAATAAAGAGACACGTATATTTTCAAAGAATTCAACCATGACTTGATTTTTAAGATTTCTAAAAATTTCAATATGTTTATCTAATTTTCCATTCACATCTTTTTTTAATTCTTCATAAGATTCGTAACTATCTATTTTTATATCTAACAAATGAAATATATCTTCAATATTATAGTCTGTAATGTTTGTATTGAATTGAGGTTCAATTTCTACACTATCATAATTTATATTTTTGCGTAATTCTTCTATTTCTTTCACACTACGTTGCTGTTGGCGGTTTTTATCGTATTCTTGTAAAAATCGCGAAGTCATTTGAGACGGAACCTCATTCGTATTATCCATATTTAAATAATTTGAATATTAATTATTTAAATACAAATTTAAATAATCACTATGAGTGATAAACTTTTGGATAAATTAGATCATTTGTATATAAAAATCAAAACGCAAGCAAAATCACATAATTATATGGATGACTTTTTGGAATATTTGCAAAACTATCAAGAATCACAAAAATCATTATATGATAAAAATGAAATCATAAAAAAAATGGTGGATGAATTTGTATCCTACAATATGATTTATTACAATAAAACAAGTAAGATATATTATAATTATGTAGATGATAATTATTTATTGTTAAATGAAGACAATATGATTCATCATGTATCTTATTTTATAACAAATTTCAAAAATCAAAATACAGATTTGTCTCTTAAAGCTTCTATCAAACAGAAAATAATGAAGTCGATAAGAGACAACAATATATATGAAACGATTCCCGATACAAATACGATTCAAACTGTTTTAAATACATTAGTTCCCAATATTTTCGATAAAAAAGAATATGTTAAAATATTCTTAATTGTTATTGGAAATATGTTGATGAAAAAACTGCAATCTAAAACCATTATGTTTGTTCGTCCTCAAATGAAGTATTTTTTGAATGAAATCAATAAATATATTTGTATGTATTTTTGTAATCATAATATATTTAATGTTTTCAAGTATAAGTATACGCAAGATCATGTAGCAAATGAAGAAATTGAGAAATGGTTGATGCCAAGCAAGCCAATTAATACGGATATATTTAATTTCACAGGGCAGTTTTATGTAAATATGATTTGTGTTTGTATTTATTATGCGAATCGTTATGAAAGTATTGATAATTATCTGGAAAGTGTTATTCAAGATACCACAATAATAGAAGAAAAGGTGAAGTATTTCCAAATATGTAAAAAGGAAACAATATTACAATCTTTTGTCTCTAAATATCTAATCGAGGCACCGCAAGAAAAAATGGAACAAAACGACATTTTATTTTTATGGAAACAATATGTGGAAGAAAATGATTTATACGTCCATCTTTTTACGAGTTATACTGATTTCTTGGCATCATTATTCTCGCAATATAATCAAGATTATGAAGAACAATCCGCTTGTTTCAATGGATATTATAGTATGGATATTCCCATCATAAAGCGATTCAGAGAATTTTGGGATAATCATTTTGAATATGACGAAAATGAGTATTATTTTGAGATTAGTGAAATATTACATTTATATCATAAACAAACAAATCAGAAAAAATCCAAACTTAATGAACCGACTATTTTATGGATATTACAACTATATTACGATACATACGCGATAAATCAAAATAAGGTCATACACAATGTAAAATGTAAGTTATGGGATAAGAAAAAAGAAATTGATGAATTCATCACAAAAGAAAACATCAATATCAAAGAAAACGTACATCATTTGTATAAAAAATATTGTGTGTATCAAAAGAATCTGAAAATAAGTAAAACCTATTTTACGACGTATATGGGAAAACTTAAAACAGATTTCTGAAAAAATAAATGTAGCTAATTAAAACCAGTATATTGATAATCACAAAAGCCAGAATAATATATTTTATATTGATTTTTAAAAATTTGACACAAATCACTAATAAAATGCCTAAAATAAAACAGAAAAAAAAACCAACTACACTATGTAATAGAAAAGATTCAACATATTTATTTGCACGATGATGAATATATGCATATTGTAAAAGATGTATCAAGAAAAAGGATCCGCTAATAAATCCAAAAGGTCCAATCAATTTGGGATCATATGCCTTGACAATTTCAATAATGATTAGTAAAAATGATAAAAAAAAAACAGTAATTACAAACTGGGGTGCTTTTTCAATTAGTTGCATATATATTATTTAAAAGACAATAATAAACAAACAAGAATAAAAACGAACAAAAGTCGCAAGAAGTATATTGTGTTGAAAATTCCTTGAATATATATAAAATATTTTTGCCATTGGTTCGCACATAGACAATCTTTTTTTGACATTGCGTAAAGTAAAAAGGAATATACGGAAACATATCCAGAAATGAATAATAAAATAAGTGTTGATATCAATGCAAAGAATTTGATACCAATATTTGAAGCACCGCCTTTCAATGTTTTGGTTTTATACATGGTAATGAAAAATATGAAAATAAAGAGTGAAAATATTTCGAGAATCTGGTAAAACTGCAATATGTCAACATTGATTTTGTATTTGTTATTTTGATGAAAACACACACAGCTCTTCAGGGATTCTAAATATTGATAAACTTGAACGAGTATAAACAAACTGACAAGAGACAAAAAGATTTGTACGATATACATTATATATATCATTTATATTTTTTACTAATTATTAGTTTTGTGTTCTTGTGGGGGGGGGGCAGACTGTTGTAATGGAGTACTAGCACTACCTTTATCATATTTATCTATCAGAATATTTATATATGATTTCGTATAACCAAAAATATAATTTTCAAATTTTGCGATAATCCATTTACATATTTCATTTTTATCATAAAAAGATAATTCCACATTTATATTATCAATTACAAGAACAAATTTATAAAAAAAATCATTCAAAAAATTCTTATATTCTTCTTTTTTATGCACTTGCTCTATTTCATCAATAATATCCTTGATTTCATCAATAATATCCTTGAAGTAGTCTTTTAAATTATTCTTGGTTTTATATTCATTTATTATAAGTTCCGTCCGATTATACAACTCAACGATATAATGAAAAAAAGAATAGATTCTATTATAATCTACACCTTCATTTACAAAAATTTTGAGACCAATAATATTTTGTAAATGTTGTTCTTTAAACTCATCGAATTCTTTTAAATAATTTAAATATGTTTTAAATATTTTAATTTCATCATAATGTTTGCTGAATATTTGCTCCATATTATTTATTCGTTTTTCACCTGTTTCTATTACAGTATACAAAAAATGGTTAATTTGAGAGTTTATTTCAATTATTATATTTATGAGATGATGTGAATCTAAACCTGAAATTATAAAATTTTCTAGTAATTTTTCAAGTTTATCAACCAATTGTGTTTTAAGTAATGTAAATGATTTGATGTTTGGATGTAAATGTTTCATAAAATGCTTTATAATCATATCAACCACATCAATAAAACTAACTGGTTTCATAAAAATGAATTCATGATTAAGTTTATTATATTTATTATTTTTTAAAATATATATTGTTTTGTATAATTCAACACAATCTTGAAGAATATGGTATTCAGGGTATATCTTCAAGAAGTTTTCATCCAATACTTGTAATTTTTTTATCTTATCTTCTAAAGATTTAAATGCTTCTTTATTATTTTCATGAATTTTTAATTCATCAAAATTAAAATTCATATTTTTATCATGATATATCATTGCTTGTAAAACATTTTCTAAACTATCAGTGTCTATTGATTTTTGATAGTCATTTATTAATTTGTTTATATAATTACCACTTGGTTTCGAAAACAAATTGGTATTTAATATGTTAATAAAATCAGACTTCTTTTGTAGTATTTTTTGTGGGATTTCTTTTATTTCATAAAGCCCATAAAAAAAATTTTTAATTTCATGAGTGCTCTTATTATCACCAAAAATTGATATAAATTCTTTGTTAATTATCTCTTTAATATGTTTTAGATTATTTTCTATTGTTGTCAAATGAGCGTTATTTGATTTATTTTTTTCATAATGTGCTTTATTCAAAAACATCACAATTAGTTTCACTCTATTATCGATATTCATCAATCCATAATTTTTCATATAATTATCATCATCCATTTATATATTATATTATATTTTGAATTTTATCTTTAAATTCGCATAAATCCATTAATGTATTTTCGGGTATTTTCGGTTCTATCGCGTATATAGGTGCCGGCCAATGTGTTGTTGTGCGTCGCGTTTCGTAGTAATGTCGTCGTATTTTTTGTAATTCTTTTGTATTTTCTGGATGATTTTTCGGAAAAAAGCATATATATTGGACCATACGCGTTTCGCTATTTGGTGTGCCGTATTGATTTTGGTGGTAAGTTCGACTATCCCATAGAACTAAATCTCCTGGTTTTACGTGCAGGATTCTCTTAAATGATTGTAGTGAACGAATATAATCTTCATCAAATACGTGCCAGTTGTTGTCGCTATTTATATTTTTGAAATAAGTTTCGTGTAATTTATGTGTTCCTTCGTATACAACAAAGGTTCTTTCTTTGTTTTCCGTGAAAGATAAAAACGACTGAATGCATTGAAACCCATGAGAGTTTGGTGCTTGATCGGTATGCGTCCAAAAACTATCTTTCTCGTTACATTCTTTGGGTATATAACAACATCCGTCAAATGAAACAATAAGATCATTACAGTTCCAAATATGTTTAAATATTTTTTGTATGTTTGGATGTGTTCTAGAAAACCATGCGTGCCATGTATGTCCTGCGTTATGATATTTATAAATGCCATTGTATATGTGATTATGGTCTGGTATATCATTTAACCAATATTGAAAAGAATGTTTACAACGATTTATTTCGGTTTCGTTTAATACATTAGAGACAACACAATAGCCTTTGTTGGAAAGTTCTTGTTTTATAAAAGATAAATCCATTATGAGTTATCTTTTATAATGTTTATATTTATTGATTACCATCCATATCCACGTTATTTTTCGTATGATAATACGGTTTTACTAATAATGATTTTTCTTGATAATTTCTAAAATTTTGGATATTCCTATCTCGAGCCATATTTGCTCCTGGATTTTTAATATTGCGTTTTCGTGATTGCTCCGGTTCCATCTCCTCCGGTTCCATCTCCTCCGGTTCCATCTCCATCATAATACTTGATTTTATTTTTTTTTTTTTTTTTTCTTGATAAATTACGAGCCCAATTATTGGAGGAGCCCTGAGGAGAAAATTGGAGATGATGGAGATGATGGAGATGATTTTTTCTATTCTTGTAAGATTTCCAAACCCTATTCACGTGACCATTTTTGCGGGTACGATTCTTACTTGAAGAATTATTTAATTTACTTTGTAACATTGATAAGTATGGTTTAACGCAGTACATTATAATCTTTGAACTATATAAAAGCATATCTCTGGCACCAGTAATAGGTTCAATTGATAATAAATTATTTATAATTTCTCCAACCTTATCGTGTATATTCAATTTGATTTTACTAATTTCATATCTTAATATAGCACTAAATATTTCAAATAGTGATTGTGATCTTGGTGTTGTAGTTATTTCAAAATTTGTAAGCTGTAAATTTTTATTTACTATATTATGCTTACTATTAGAACAAGCAAGCATGAAAAGTCCAAGTACAGGTTTATGAGGTACTATTGCAATACCTAATACAAAAGCAGAATATGCGAGAATTTGTGATGTATGTATTAGCTGATATTTATTTAAATCCAATTGTTGAATAGCAGTAGAAGCGTCTTTTTTTAATTTTTCATGTTTATAAATGAATTGTTGTATCAATTCTTCACGTTTCTCTTCATCTTCTCTGTGTTCATATAGTTTTAGCCATTCTTTTGCAAATTCAACATCACCTTGCATTAATCCACTTTTAATACTTTTATGTTGTTTTACAAATTTTATTATTTCTTCCTCCAATGTATTATCGTATTCTGATGAATTAAATATTTCATCGTTTTGTGACTTCATTACTCGTAGGATTGTTTGACATGTTTCTAATAATTCTCTTTCAGTATATTTCGAATTAAAAAATAACTGTTTTAGATTTTCAATATTATCATCATGGATAACACCAAGTTCATTCTCGTCAGGGGTGAGAACTCTCATGTTCAAATTAATATTTAAATTTTTTTGTAAAGAATTTAAAGTCTCCCGAGTTGTAGTAGGTGCTGAAGAATGACGTACTAAAATATTATTGTGATCGGAGTTATTATTGTTATAAATGTTAGCGAACTCAGCGATTTTTTCATTTATTCTTGAATGTATTTTATTTCCCCGCTTTTCAAGCTGTTGATTAACTGCATTTTCTGATCTTAACATTTGAGATAATGCTTTTTTTAGAGGATTTCGAGGCATTATAATATATATACATATATTATAAATATAATAATGTTGAATCAACTAGATTTATTTTTAACTCGTTCGATATATCGGTTATTTGATGATACGGTGATTTCAAGCACTCC
>MDTC01046601.1_pt1 | contig 11136 bp, 7 predicted proteins | sample 811181 | NCBI WGS metagenome assembly MDTC01 (sample SAMN05326644, study PRJNA326480) | marine metagenome | isolation source: seawater | place: Pacific Ocean: North | collected 2011 | reverse complement strand
TTGCAAAACCGTGGTCACTCACTCACCGAAGCACAAGCCAGAATAGATTCCCAAATGCCCTCCTCAGAAAAATTAGCACAAGCAAATTATATATTCTTAGGTTCTGGCTCCGTCTTTTTCCTTCGTTCCCAAGTTAAAAATTTCACTCACAACTTTTTAAAAGAATAACCCCCCTAAACTTTTTCATTGAGACTGCTATGCCAACTAACAAAAAACCCAAAGAAAACGAATCGGTTGAAGTAAGCTCCGAAAAATCGGAATCCAACAGCCTCGAAACTCAAGATGCGGGCAATGTGGAAAAAGGAACTTCGGGTGGCCAATTATTCTTTAGTACCGATGGAGAAGACTCTGCCAAGCCTGAGGAAAATCCTTACTTGGAGGAAAAGGAATCCACTCTAGGAAGAGAACCATCAGAACAACCAAGCAAAGCAACTCAACCAGTTCAAGGGGAGAAGCCTCAGCATCCTCAAAAGGGTCCAACCAATCAGGGTAATGGCCACGGGCAAAAAGGGGGCGGAGGAGGAAGGAAGCAGAACTGGCAGGATAAAAAGAGGCAAAAGCCAAGACCCCGGCAAAAATTTAAGAAACCAAGAAAATTACCTTTCGAGGAAACCGAGGTCCGCCCACTCGAAATCGGTGAATTGTTGGAAAATGAATTAATCAGAACTGAAAATGGCCTTAGTTCACTGGCCGAAGAATTCGCAGGCGTGGAACACGAGCCATTGGTAATGGATGAGCTCCTACCCCTCAACTTACATGAGTTGAAGGAGAAGGTATTGTCGTTGCCATTTTCCATCGAATTACCTTCTGCTCCTTTGCGCGAAGAAATTCTTGATATTCTTCTTGAGAATTGCTTGGTGGAAAAGAAACCGGTCAGGATTTCTGGAATTCTTCAGGTTATGGAAGATGGCCATGGCTTTCTTCTCCAGCAATTTGAAGATTATCGTTTGAAGTCACAATGCCCATTCGTTCCTCAACCATTGATAAAGAAATTTGGTTTGAAGACCGGACAACTGATACAGGGTTTTATTCGGGCCAAAATGGACAGTGCCACTTGCCCAATCCTGCTGCAGGTTGAACAAGTCATGGCGGGAAGCCCCGAAGAGGCATCTCGGGTAACTCCTTTTACCGAGTTAATTCCCTATTATCCATTGGAGCGTATTTTCCTGGAAACCGATGAAAAGGTCGAGTGGGATAATGTTTCCATGCGTGTTGTTGACTTAGTTTCTCCCGTTGGCTTTGGACAGCGTGGATTGATTGTGGCTCCCCCGAGAACAGGTAAAACTGTTCTTCAACAAGGCATTGCCCGAGCTTTGCGGGTCAATAATCCTCAAGCTCACTTGATTGTTTTGTTAGTGGATGAACGCCCCGAAGAAGTCACGGATTTTCGTCGGCAGGTCCCTGATGCAGAAGTGATTGCTTCTACTTTCGACGAGCCGGCTGAAAGCCATGTTCATGCTGCGGAAATTGTAATAGAAAAAGCTCGGCGAATGGTGGAACATAACCAAGATGTTGTAATCTTACTCGATTCAATCACTCGTCTGGCCCGTGCCTATAACACCACCATGCCCAACAGTGGAAAAATACTTAGTGGGGGAGTTGAAGCAAGTGCCTTGCAAAGACCCAAGCGATTTTTTGGTTCCGCAAGAAATATTGAAGAAGGGGGTAGTCTGACAATTTTGGGAACAGCTCTGGTCGAAACCGGAAGTAAAATGGATGAAGTCATTTTCGAGGAGTTTAAGGGCACCGGGAATATGGAACTTCACTTGGATCGAGAACTCTCAAACAAGAGGATTTTTCCTGCTCTGGATTTTGAAAAGAGTGGAACTCGAAAAGAGGAGCTTCTCTATCACCCAGATGAATTAACTAAAATATACTCTCTACGTCGATCGCTTAAGGGAGTTCCACCTGCAGAAGCCATGGAAATGTTCATTCAACGGGTAAGGAAAACTAAAAATAATCCAGAATTTTTGATGGGTTTGGGCAGATGAGCTTGTAAGAATTCAATAAACTGATCAGTCTAAATTCTTCTTTTGCCTTGTTCATGAATCCGACTGACGAATTTCTTGTAGAAGCCTTTAAACAACAGGGCTTGGTGAATGATGAAATGTTGGCGGAAATCAGTGCTAAGTTAATTCATGGTGAAGAGGAAAGTGAAGTAGCTAAAGATTTGGCTTACATGGATGCAATTCTTGAAACCACTGGCTTGCCAGTTCAAGAAGTGATCAACTTCTTAGCCGCAGAATTAAATATGGATACAGTTGATATGGAAGCATTGAGTCCGTCCGAGGAAATTATTTCCCTCCTGCAACCGCAATGGGCGAGACAGTACGAGGCTTATCCTATTGGAATCAATGGCACGGAAGTCGAAATTGTATTTGGCAATCCATTGGATGAAGATGGCTTGGACAACCTCACTCATTTACTCGGTAAGCCGATCTATCCCAAAATTGCCTACCGTGGACATGTGCTTAAAGCAATCGATGAAGCATATGGTTCCGCTGAAGAGCGAAAAATGAATGAGTTCTTCGAGGGCATTGGAAACGAGGACATCGAAATTGGGGACGGCACCAAGCCCGAGGACATAAGTGAAGAAGATGCCCCAATCATCAAGTTTGTACATTCAGTAATTAAGGATGCCCTGGAAATGCGTGCTTCTGATATTCACATGGAGCCCTTAGAAAAAAAATTCAGGATAAGGTATCGGGTAGATGGAAAACTTCAGGAACAACCAGATCCGCCCAAGCGATTACAACCTTCAATTATCTCCCGAACAAAACTGATGGCGGATGTTAGTCTTGCCGAAAAAAGAGTTCCTTTGGATGGAAGAATAAATGTAAAGGTCGGAGAAAAAGTAATTGATCTTCGAGTTTCCACCCTTCCCACGGTGCACGGAGAAAGCATTGTTATGCGGATTTTGGACAAGGAGAGTTTGAGTCTTGGGCTCCCTCAGCTTGGTTTTTTCTCTGATGATCAATCAGTTTTCGAGGGGGTAATTAATATGCCCGATGGAATCTTTTTGGTTACCGGACCCACTGGCTCGGGGAAATCAACCACACTTTATTCAGCATTAAATGTAATTAATCAGCCCGACCGTAAAATCATTACGGTGGAAGATCCGGTGGAATATGAAGTAGCAGGAATCAATCAAGTGCAAGTAAGGGCAGATATTGGAATGACTTTTTCCGCTGCCCTTCGTGCGATGCTCAGACAAGCTCCCAATATCGTGATGGTGGGAGAAATTAGAGATTTGGAGACTGCTGAAATTGCGATCAATGCGTCTTTGACTGGACACATGGTTTTTAGCACCTTGCATACGAATGATGCGCCTAGTGCGGTTTCCCGTTTGATCGACATGGGAGTAAAACCCTTTCTTGTCTCTGCCTCTCTCCGTGCCGCCCTTGCCCAAAGGTTGGTTCGATCGATTTGTCAAAATTGTAAACAGCCCTATTCGCCAAGTACGAGTGAACTCTCTGTTCTTGGAATTAATGCTGACCAAGCATCCAATGCCAGCTTTATGGAAGGACAGGGATGTGACAAGTGTGGAGGCAATGGATTTCGGGGCCGCAAGGGGGTGTTTGAAATTTTTGTGATTAATCAAGAACTCGAGGAAATGATTTACCACAATGTCAGTATTGTTGAGCTTAGGAAAAAAGCTCGTGAAATGGGGATGCGTACGATGAGGGAAGATGGCTACCGAAAGGTCCTCGCTGGTGTGACTACCTTGGATGAAGTACTTCTCGTAACCACATCGGAAGAATGAGTAGATAATTATGCTATTCCTCGATTACAACTCTACGATTAGAGATATCTTCGGCCAAGTGGAAGGGGTCTCTCAGCATGGTCTGGATGAGTTATTTGATGACGAAGTGAGAGAGGGTAAGCGATCTTATGCCGAAGCAATTATTTCAGCCGGGCTTGCATCCAAAGAAGACCTTTATGGATTAATCGCCCAATTTTTAGGCTATGAGCTGCAGGTTGGGGAAGTGGCGGAAATCGAACCAGACGCACTCCAGGTAATAGAGGCAGATATTGCCCGTCAATACGCCATTGTCCCGCTTTATTTGTCCGAAGGGGGAATCCACCTCTTGGCTGCCGATCCGTTCAACTCTTCCATAATCGACGATCTGACCTTTGCCCTCAACCTCGAAATCCATCTGATTGTTTGCGACCCCGATTATGTAAAGGAACTTCTTGAAAAGTATTACCCGGCTCAAGAGGGTTCTATGAATGATTTATTGGGCGAGGTAGGATTTGAAGAATTTGAAGGCCTGGACGAATCAAAAGAGGAGGACTTGGCTGATGCAGCTAATGAAACCCCAATCATTCGCTTTGTAAACCTGGTGATGCAACAAGCCATTCGGGCACAAGCCTCTGATATTCACTTTGAACCATTCGATGAGGAATTTCGTATCCGATATCGGGTCGATGGTGCCTTGTATGAAATGTCTCCTCCGCCCAAGAGCTTGTCTCTGCCGGTGATTTCAAGAATTAAGGTGATTGCTGACCTGAATATTGCGGAGCACCGGATTCCACAAGATGGTCGAATCAAAATGACTATCGAAGGAAGAGCCGTCGATTTGCGGGTTTCCACTTTACCCACTCAATTTGGGGAAAGCGTTGTGCTTCGTGTTCTTGATAAATCGGCGGTGAATTTAGACCTTGATAACCTCGGACTGCCCGAAAGTGTAAAGACTGGAATTCGTGACGCCGTCCGTCGTCCCAATGGTATTTTTATTGTAACGGGACCAACTGGGTCTGGAAAAACAACCACTCTCTACAGTGCCTTAAGGGAGGTGAATAAAATGGATACGAAACTTCTCACCGCCGAGGATCCGGTGGAATATGAGATAGAGGGTATTATGCAGGTCCCGGTAAACCATCAAGTGGGCCTTGATTTTGCCCGTGCCCTGAGAGCTTTTTTAAGACAAGATCCTGATAAGATCATGGTCGGAGAAATTCGGGATATCGAGACCGCCCGTATTGCGGTTCAGGCATCGTTAACCGGACATGTTGTTTTAAGCACGCTTCATACTAATGATGCTCCGGGTGCGGTGACTCGACTGGTGGATATGGGATTGGAACCGTTTCTGCTCTCTGCTTCTCTGGAATTTGTTTTGGCCCAAAGACTGGTCAGAAAAATTTGCTCCAGTTGTAAGGAAGAATTTACTCCCAAGAAAGATATGCTTGAGAGTCTGGAGTTAAATCCTAATGAGCTGGGAGATAGGATGTTCTTTTTTGGTGCTGGGTGTGAGGACTGTAATCAATCCGGATACCGTGGTCGAACCGGATTGTTTGAAATGATCAAGGTCACTGATTCATTCCGTGAAATGATAAACTCCGGTGCCGCAACCTTAGTTCTTCGGCAAAGTGCGATCGAGCAGGGAATGCGCACTTTAAGGGAGGATGGAATCCGATCCATCTTTGATGGTGAAAGTACGGTCGAGGAAGTCTTGAAATATACTTAAAAATTTATCAACATTTAATCATGCCAATTTTTCAATACACCGCGACGGACCAAACGGGAGCTCAGTCTCAAGGAAACTTTGAAGCTGCAAACGAAGAGCAAGCTTTGACCCAGTTGGCTCAATACGGACTTACTGTTTCCCAGTTGATTCCCCTTGGCCAACCTGCAAGTCCGGCTGCTCCTGCCGCCACCGACAAAAAAGTAGCAAAGAAGAAAGCCAAAAAAGAAAAAGCACCCAAGGTGAAGAAGAAAAAAAAGAAAAGTAAGGGTGGTCTTCTTGCCCTTGAAATTGGGGGTGGCCCGAACAACGAAGACATTTCAATTTTTACCCGACAAATGTCTACCCTTGTACATGCCGGTCTGCCTTTATTGAGAAGTTTGGAGGTGATGATTAAGCAGCAAGAGAAGAAGCCAAAGTTCAAGGCTATGCTTGAGGAAATCTCAGAGAAAGTTTCTTCAGGTGGAAATTTGTCAGATGGCTTGGCGATGTATCCTAAAGTCTTTGATAATCTTTATGTGAACATGGTAAAAGCCGGAGAAGCAGGAGGTGTTCTGGAACTAGTCCTTGACCGCCTTGCTCAATTTCAGGAAAAATCTATCAGAACTATTAATAAGGTTAAGTCGGCAATGATTTATCCAAGTGTGATCATGTTTGTTGCGGTTGGAATTGTTACTCTTTTAATGATGGTCGTTGTTCCTCAATTCCAGACGATTTTCGAACAAATGCTACGTGGTGCCCCCTTGCCTGCACCCACACAAATCGTAATTAATATAAGTGAATTGTTTTCCACCCATCCAATTCTAGTTCTTGGGGGAATGTTTGGCACCGTTGGTGGGGTTATGCTTTACAAAAAAACAAAGATTGGAGCAAAAACTTTTGACTGGCTTGGGTTAAATGTTCCCGCAGTCAAAGATGTTGTGGGGAAGTCTAATATTTCCAGAATCACCCGGACATTTGGTACATTACTTAGTAGCGGAGTGCCAATTCTTCAAGCCTTACAAATTACCCGTGATACTTTGTCCAATAGCTTTTTCATCAATGCAATGGGAAATGTACATGATTCCGTTCGTGATGGAGAGGCCATGGCAGCCCAAATGGGAAGAGAGACAGTATTTCCAACCATGGTCACCAGCATGGTTGAAATTGGCGAAGAAACTGGCGAACTGCCTAACATGTTAACCCGAATCGCGGATAATTACGACGAGGATGTCGATAATGCAGTTGCTGGAATGACTTCCCTTATTGAACCTGTAATGATCGTTTTTCTTGCCGTGGCGGTAGGCTTTATTGTGATCGCTTTATTCCTGCCAATTGTTGCGATTATAGAAACGATTGGAAAATAAAAAATCAAGGCCCGGCTTCGCGGATTTGATTTTCTTGTATCCAAGCTCGTGAACGATCAGGATCCACTTGTTCCCATGAGTTTAATACCTTGTCGAGTGCTTCTTTCTTGGATTTTGGATCCACGATTGAGAGTGCCCAGCCCGCTGCTCCCTCGGGATCCCGACCCGAGATTCGATTGACGAATTCTCCGACAACAGGATCAAGCTCGGGCGAGGGAGGAAAGCCATTGAGCCATTCCGCGGTAGCCACCGGATCGACCAATGACCATCTGGAGGTAAGCTGTTTCATCGCATGGGTCTTGGTTTCCCCCTCTTCCAAATCCGACACCCAGCTGGAAGCTTCTCCGACGTTGTTGGATACCCAGTGATTCATTAAATTATCCATCACACGGTTGCTTGCACGATCGGGGTCCATGGAGAGGACCCAGTTGGCGGTGCCAAGTGTGTCCTGCTTAGCAAGACGAGCCCCCACCTGTCCAAGAATTGTTTCCCTGAGCCTTGGGTCATCATTCGGAAATCGACTGGCCCATTCAATTGCTTCAGCTGTACTTTTTTTAGAATATTCCTGAGCAAGAAAAGTAGACGCCTGCCATTTTGCATTCCCAGGGGGTAAATCCCTAAGAAGTTGATCCGCCTCGATAGGATTTTTTTCAGCCAATCCCTTGATTATTCCAACTAGAAATGGATTGTCCTCGGGCTTGGAAGCGGAGTTATTTACATTTGCCCACTTTATTGCAGCTTCTTTATCCAAAGTTGCCCAGCCGGCAAGAATTTCAGTCACTCCAAATCGTTTTTCACTATTCTCGTCCAGATTCTTGTTGGCGTATTCGAGGGCAGCCACAGGGTCAATTGCTGACCAGCTTCTCATGAGCAGTTTCATTTCCAAATGCCTGCCGTACCCCTTTGGCAAGGCTTCGAAAGCACCAATTACATCCTGCACATTGGATCGATCCATCGCCCGTACTGCATCCAGGTAGGCTCCCATCCGTTCAATAACTCCCGAACCCCGCATGATTCGAAGGAGGTTGGGAGGAAGGGGAGGTGAGTTCACGACTGAACTTGGCAGAGAGTTTGTTGAAAGCGTTTGTTTTTGAACTTGGGCAATTGAAAGGTTTTTCTCTTCATTCTTTAAAAGGGCAGAAGAAGAAGGTACTCGATCAATACGAGTGCTTGAAGCAACTTCTTTTTTTCCAAGAAAAAGACCAAGATAAAAAACTCCTGCGAGGGACAAAGCCCAAGGAAGTCCAAACTTTAAGAATAATTTCATTCTTTTAATTTGTCCAAGTTAATGAACTCCGTGGTAAAGAGCAAGTGTATGGAAGGGTGAAACCTTTACGAAAATAATAATAAGATTCCAAGGGTTAATAATGATTGGATCTTCTTATTAAAAGATGAAAAAGCAAAGGATCGATTTGCAATGTCCGCGTCCATTTCCTTTCAAGAGTTTTAGAAAATGAATTAGATGATCCACTATCATTTTTTGATGGCAGGCATGTAGTTCAGATTGGGAACGGGAAGTTTGGCTTTCATTTTGGTCTGCCAGGCGACCAGTTTTTTCTCAAGTTGTCTGACTTTGGCTGAATTGTTTTTGGCCAAGTCATTTTTCTCATACGGATCTTCGATTAAGTCATAGAGTTTGACCTTTTCGTACTCGTAGAATTTGATCAGCTTCCAATTGCCGTCCCGAATCGATACACCCGGTTTACAGGTCGAGCCATGGTAGCGCGGATAGTGCCAGAAAAGAGGACTTGTTTTGCCCTTTTTGCCGTTCCGTTCAGGAACAACACCGGGGTGGCGACATAGCCATGGGTAAATTTCATGCCTGATTGCGCAAGTTAATCCATGCTCGGAGTTTCATGAAATGTGGAACCGTAATTCCTAAATCCATCATCCCCATGTCATCGACGAGGAAGAATAGGAAATGGGTTGGTTTTTTTGCGAAGGCAAAACATCCGAAGAACAGGAAGCCTCAAAAGACTCTGCCCATGGAGAGAGACTCCTATCTCAGAATTCCCTGGAAACGCTCAGGCCGACCACTCGTGGGGAACCCACTACACCGGGTACCCCGGTTAAACTACTGACAAGGGAGGTATAGTATTCTTCGTCGGTTAAGTTTGTGCCAAAAAGATTAACTTCCCATCCATTTCTCATGTAACCAAAATTAGCATTTAAAAGAGTGTATGAATCGTTGACTGTGTCAGTTGCAGTTTGATCAAGGTAGTGAATGTCTCCAACTTGATTAACTCCGATAGTTGCGGTGAGATTATCTGAGAGCAAATAACTTAAGTCTGAGTAAAAACTGTATTCTGGTGAGAAAGGGATTTGTTTTCCGGCAAAATCATGAGTATCAACAGAGGAGGTGTTGTAGTTGAAATTACTACCCGAGTGCTTAATGATTTCTCCGTCTGTAACTCCATATTTTAGATTAAGCAGCAGTCTTTCGGATGGATTTATAGAGAAGTCTAACTCTATACCAAAAACTTGAACTTCTTCTGCATTGTCCACGAAGTAATCTGTTGTACCAGTTGGTTTCTCAAATTGATAATCGGATATATCATTCGAAAAAGCGCATAGATTTAATGCCCAATTTTCATTTTTAAAGAGAAGACCTATTTCGTGAGAGAATATCCGTTCTTTGTTAAATTCAAAATTTGAAATGGTACCAAGAAAAGGTGAGTCGGCATCTACATAAGCAGAATAGCCTCCAGCCTTTTCAGAATAACCAACTTTAAAAAAAGAAGAAGTTGATTCGGACAGTTCATGAGTTATTTTGATTGACGGTGAAAATAATTCCGAATCATCCGAAAGCATGATTCTGGGTGAACTAGAATTCGTGGTTGCACGAGAAGATGGATTAAAATCACTAATATTTTTTGAACGATCCAGTGACCTTTTAACCAAATCTACTCTTGCACCAATTTCGAAATAAATTTTTTCGGACAGGGCGATCTCTTTTAATCCATAAAGGCTGTAAAAGTCGGTTTCAATTTCAGAATAGGTAGTTTGGGTTTCTAAATTTCCCGACGCGTCCGGGAAAAACCTCGTGGCTGTTCCTTCATAATTATCAACCGAAAGATTTGCTCCTATTTTCCAGGTATTATCAATATTCTCCTCGGAACTTAATTCAAAGTTTTGATTGAAATGTTTTCGGAAATCTTTGATTTCAGAGGTCGAACTGATCAAGCCAGAAAAATTTAAATCAGCGTTAGCCAAGGTGCTGTCCACAAAAGTGAGGTCGAGAAAAGATGGGTCGAGTTTCCAATCATTTATTGAAGTGATGGAAGAAACTTTTCCAATGTTAGTAAGTTTGGATAATTTTAAGTATTGAGAATTTGAAGATATTTTAGAAATTTCATTTTCAGCAGAGTTGCGAGTGTAGAAGTTTGTGAACTTGCCGTTACCGGAGGAAGTCCTAGGCACAATCGGCTGTGCGCCCAAGTCGAACTTCTCCCAAGTTGCTCCTAACCCAATCTCAATTCCCTCATTGGTAACCCAGTTGAAGCCAAACCTTCCATTCCAACTTTCACTGGTTGCATCGTTTCCAAGTGGGTCAGAATTGTCTGAAAAGCCACCGCTTTCGGACCGGTTGATCCCAAAATAGTATGAAGAATTTTCTCCAGTGGGTCCGTCGGCAAGAACCCGATAACTTTGAGTATCAAAAGTACCGTATGATGCATATAATTTGGAACGATGATTGGTTCCCGGTCTTCTAGTTTTTATGTTAATTACTCCACTTGGGGAGTTTTTCCCGAATTGATGCCCTTGTGATCCGCTAAGAACTTCCACGCTTTCAACCTCGAATAAAGTCGATGAATAAGTTGAGGTGCTTCCTGCCGGTACTCCGTCGACATATAGACTAACCGCAGGATCACCAAATATCTGGGTATTCCCAATTCCCCGCAAAGTGATCACATCGCCAAATGATTGTTGCCCGCTTGAATTAACATAGAAGTTCGGTGCCAAACCTGAAAGATCTGCAATGGATTTGATCTGACGGTCCTCCACTTGATCTGTGGTGATTAGGGAAGACCCCGTAAGACCCAATTCACTCATGTTTACTCCTTTCACTGATATTTCCTCAAGGGTACCGGTGGTTGAATCGGCGTTTTCGTCTTGCCCGAACAAGGCGGCAGTGAATGCGAGAAGTGTTGCAAAAATTATTTTTGAGTTCATAAGAGGAAAACCAATGGATTTAGGTTAATAATTAGGCAACAATAAAGGTCGCAAAATGGAAGATTTACTCAATGACTAGCTTATAGTTTCTGCTCGAGTTTATGAATAATCGTATCTGCAATGTTAAGGGATGCAGTGGCAGCGGGGGAGGG
>MDTC01033062.1_pt1 | contig 11138 bp, 19 predicted proteins | sample 811181 | NCBI WGS metagenome assembly MDTC01 (sample SAMN05326644, study PRJNA326480) | marine metagenome | isolation source: seawater | place: Pacific Ocean: North | collected 2011 | reverse complement strand
CAAGACCAAGTGACATGGCTTTAACATCTCGCTCTACGCTTCTTATCATTTCTGAAACCTTACTGTGTATATTTTACCGTCATGTGTAAACGTTACAATGCTGTGCGAATACACTTCTTTGTATTCTTCTTCGAACCTTGTTTCAGTTCTACATTGAGGTCCTTTATTCTTTTCAGTATTCAGTACACCGCCTAAGAATGCACCAAGTGCACCACCGCCTTTTTCTCCGGGTATATTATTGCCGATAGCACCGCCAACAATAGCACCTTCTAGAAAGTTTGTAATGTCGTCTTTACCGTTACCTTCAGTGCAGACCTGAACTGAATATGGTTTTTGTACGATAACATTTTTGTAATGATCAGTTACCTCGGCTCTTTCAAAGCCACTAGCAACTGCCATATTACAACCTGTCAGTAAGATTAATGCCATGAATCCAAAGATGACAATCAAAGCCCATTTTTCAGGGCCTTCTAGATTGCCGTGCTTTTTGGATTCATTCCATAATTCTTTCCAATCAATCTTTTTCATTACGCTGCCTCCGCCATTTCGACTGCTTTATTGATTGCATTGCGCTTACGCATTTCGTTTCCACCAAACCAGTTTGAATAGAGACGATTGTCTGCGTTACGACCTTGTACATGGTCAGTTACATAAGTTACAGCGTTAAATGCCTGCCACCAAGAACCTTGTGCAAACTCTGCACCTGGCTGCTCGTCGAGTGCATCAAAGCAAAGCTTTGCATTACGAGACAATGTATCAACATCAAGTGCTTTACCTTGTACACGCTTATCAGCAGTACGTGGGAAAACAGTATTGAAGTACTCAATGACATTGTCTTGAGTGTAACGCTTTGAACCGAGGAACTGCGCCATTTCTTTATATGTATTCATCTTCTTCGAAGCAATACCAAGAGCTTCTTTTACAGAAGAAGGATCGAACTCAACACGGTGACCGATACGTACAGACTTTTCAGCTTTTGATTCAAGCGATAAAGTCAATGTATTATTACATACAACACGAATTGGCGTGAAGCGTACATCGATTGACTTACCGTACTGATGAGGATTTGAGAAGAGCAGGTATGATTCGACTGTATCACCTTTGAACAGTTCGAAAGATTCCTTAACCTTTGCAAGAGCCCAAACCATTTGACCGTCTTTGAGCGAACCAGCTGTATGCATTTCCATATCGCCAGCCAATACAAACTCAGAGAAGAATTCGAATGCCTGAGAGTTTTGTACAGGATTCCAGTTCTCGCCGACGTTTGTAAGAATGCGGCCATCAGTTTCGCGTACAAGCGACTTTAGACCGGTTGGCATCTTACGACCATCGAATTCGATATATGATTCGACTTCGCGAACATTCCAATCGAGACCAGCTTTTTGCTGCATCTGAATTGGTGTAAGATCGTTTGATACAGGAACTCCAAGACCGTGCCATGGAACTTGACCTGCATATGCCATTGTTTCAACTAGATGTGCCATTATATAAACTCCTTATGCCACTAATGTATAACCAAGAATGAAAGAAAAGAAAACAGTAAACAGTACTGCCCAACAAGCTTCTGAATAGTTTCGCATTATGCAATCTCCTCTGCAAACCACTGACGACCATTTGTTGATGTCATACCAAGACGTTCGAAACCATCATTTCCAACAACGTAACACTCATACTTGTCGTTACGAATAACATCACCAACTGAGATTGAATACATTGGCTGAAAATCAAAGCGTTTGATCTTTTCATCTGGACCGATGTTACCGATCTCAAACACTTCGTCAAGAGTATCTGCTTCAATTTCAGCAACTTCGTCGTACGCTGACAAGAAAAATACTGGATCGACTTTACCTAGAACGAAAGCATCCATTGCTGCTTTTTCGGTGCTACGATCTTTACGAATCTGACAAACTGTGAATCTCATTTTTAACTCCTCAAATATTCTCTTATACTAATATTATATCATACTTTTCAGACAATGTAAACAAAAAAATGCATTTTATTAGAATTTTTTTTCAATTTCTTTGATATGTTTACATTTTGAGAATGCAATACAATCGCAAGAGAATCCATAATCAGACATTTCAACTCTGTATATGTCACCTTTTGAACCAACCACTGGCCACTGTACACCTATAAGATGGTGACCTTTTGTGTTTACAATATCAGACTGATGACTTCGCACTTTCTCTCTCCCACATTTCATACCACAATTCAGCTGCACCCATCACACGGGCAGGATAATTTTTGATAGCATATCCTGTACCTGCTTCAAGATCCTTGACCTTGATTCTGCGCTTGTGAGGATGTTTAGCTTTTTTCCAACACTCTATCAACCTCTTGCACAATCTATCATAATCTGGATCACTAAGAACTGACTTGTCCTGCTTGTAATACAGATATGATGATGTCATATAATATGACACAAGTTGAGTAGGTGTCAGTTCTTCAATGTTAGGATACACGCTCATTGATAGTTACTCCAGTATTCGTCCCATACGTAGCTAAGGTGATAGCGCTCAAACCCTAACGACTTGTTTTCGACCCAGTCTGCGTAGCCATCGACCGCTGCAACTTTGCCTGCAAACTCTAAGAAAGATTCTGATTCGCCGATTAAAGTTTCGATGTCAGCAATTTCAAATAAATGTTCTTCGGCTGACATAAAGTGTGATTTGACTTTTCCCATATTTAGCTCCTTAAATTACTCTTATAAATATTATATCATAGTTCTCAGATAATGTAAACAAAAAAATGCAAATTTATGAATTAAATGTAACCAAAAATGTCCTTCAAGAGCTTATTCATTTGTCAAATAATGGAATCAAAAGCAGCATGAAAGACGTATCAATTATCGAAGAGCAGGATAAGATTAAACAGATAATATCTGATTTAATTTGTACTGATGGTTATCATTATGGCAATCTTTTCAACCACTCAAATCCATTTACAGTTCACAGTGATATGAGTGACATTAAAAAAACCGTATTACTTATTCCAATAAAGGCTCACGAAAAACAAAAGTTTATTGTGTTTGATCAAGTACTAAAAAACAAAAAAGAAATGTCTTGGATATACAATATTTTTGATGATAAGACTGATGAGGAACTTAAGGAAATGTATTACCACACTGCGTCTAAATTAAGACCATGTGAATCTCATCAAGTACATGGCTGTACACATGAGCCTGTATCTGAAAGTCTTTTTAAACATCTGCCATATGTTAGGGAGTTGTACCATGGTTTAACTGGATTTGCTTGGGATTATAAACCTGGTAAAGCTCTACTATTTCCAGCTGAAAGGTTACATGCTACCGGTAAAATGATAGAAGATAAAATCGGTTGCACAGTTCAATTAACTACACCAATAGAGCATCTCGAGATTCGAGCATCAATACACAACCAACTTTAAATTTTGATTGTACACCTGTTCCATGTATTTGACTGCTCTTAAATAATAAACCTTTACCCATCTTTTGATGCCAGCTAATTCCGTCTAATCCAAAATAAAAATCTTTATCGTAAGGAAGTCTTTTAATGTTTACTGGTCTATCTGTTAATCCGATGACGCCTTCGGTTTCCCAAGGTCTTATGCCTTTGTATGATAAACTTTTCGCATGATCGTTGTCTTCATTGCTTGATTCTAAATCTTCATCGGTAAGAGGCTGATGTCTAATCTGATTAATTCCTTCTGCTTGCCACTCACAACCACACCTGGTATATTCTTGATTAAAAACTAAAAATTCTTGAGAGTCATCTTGCACCCATATTGGTATATTGAAATTGTATTTTGCAGATTCTTTATATCGATCAACATGTAAAGGTATCGGTTCATCATGAGCATATATGTATCCTGTGCTCACTTTATCGATATCCACAACATCTTGTAGTAAGTTTAAATCAACTTTTGTGTAGAATGGAAAACTTCCTAATTCTCTTTCTCCTAGTTTGTCTTTAACTGTTTGAAATAAACTGTGAAGTATATGTAATGGAACATCGCACTCATAGATCATCAGTTCCATCCAAACTAAACATAAGAGCAATTCTTGGTTTATCTGACATGTTAACTACTGCATGCGGATATCCGATATTTAAAAAGTATGCATTACCGTTTTCTAAATTGTATGCCTCAATCTTATCATTGCGTTTAAAAAGATTTACAACGTTTTCATCTCCATAAACTGGACATATACAACGAACAGCATATGACACATCATAATCAACATGAAATGGTATGACTTTACCTGGCGCTAATTTTGTAATTCGTATTCTGCTGGCTGGTGCATTGAGCTGTGTAACTATTTCTTCGAAGTAACTGCTAGTATAATCTTCTGTTGGAATATTGTAAAGATGTTCCTCTTTACGTTTTAATCTTTCCTTAATACTGGCAGTGTATGGTAGAATCTCACTTGGTGTTGTTAAATTAATTTGTTCAAAATTATCGTATACTTGATTGACTAATTCCATATGATTGTCACATAACATTGGATTTGCTGATCTGACATCAGTAAATTTTTCTGCCAATAAATCTGTAGCATTTTGTAATTTGGTTAAGTCAATATCCAAATTAAAGTTTTTTATTGTAGGTAAGTCTTGCTTTTTCATGGTCTATCATCCAATATTCGTAATAGTTCTAATGGTAACCCAACATCTATTTTAGATAACCATTTCCAATATGATCTTATTTCTAGCATCAGATTTCCTTTATCTCTATCTCTATGACCATATCCATATTCTATTAGATCGTCGTTTTTGTCATCCCAATGAAATTCATCTGCCCATTTAAAATCAAAGGCAACAATCTGATCGATACAAGGATTATATGTCATATTGCTGAGACTGCCATTTCCTTTTAGCATATTGTGTTCTTTAAAAAACTCATACATCTGTATGACTTGTTCTTTTAATTTAGGCTTATTATTTTTCCAATCATGGTATAATAAATCAGGACCATAATATTCTTGGATAATCCATTGTTCGTCTTCATCGTAATCAATTGTTTTAGGAATCCACGAACTTCCATCTAATATTTTTAGCCATTTTAATTCATTTAAAAATAATCTACGAACACGACCATCAGACAGCATATCATGTTGACTTGATGGTTTTCCATTTGCTGTAATACTATTTAACGAAAATTTGCGATGTATCATATTATCTTTTATACGTACTTCACAAACAGTTCCCTTATCTGTACTTCCAGTTATTCTTGGCCATGGATGCAGATCATCAAAATGTTTTTGGTATTCTTTTAATATATTCACTTTTAGGTTCCCAAATAAAATCTTTGTTGTTTAATCTTATCGTGTAGACATATTGAATACAGTCGCTGACTTCAAATAAAAAGTTAGGCTCAAGTTGTAAATTTTGGTACCATTCAGTTTTAGTAAACTCTTCAAACGAAGGTACTGTCATTTTCTTTTTTCGTTGATACAAAGCGTTAATTGCTTTATTTTTTATATCATGCGTAATATAAAGTATTTCAAATCCTTTTTCTCTTGCCCACTGTATTTGGTGATCTGCCATTCGCAAACCGCAATGTGTAAATCTATAATCTTTTAATATGTGATATCTACAACATCGTGCAGCAATGTGAGGATCATTGGTATAATGACTTGCCTCTACAGCACTTATGCTTATAAGTATATCATCATCCAAGAAACATAGCCATGTTTCTATATTAGGATCTTCAGGATCATACTTCGAAGGCTTTATCCCTTTACTTCCTTCATTATAAGCTTGTTGCATAAACTTTAAAATGAGAGGATAAAATTTATCAGGGTTTTCGCTATACCTATAGATCGAAATGTTCGGTTGTGATTGCATATTGTTTATATTTTTGCCAACTGTTTTCTAACAACTCATGCCACTTAGGTAGATCATATACACCATGTATCACAAGTTGTGCTCGTTCATTAAATTGAAATCCTTTTTCGACACCATGTTCATATGTTGCACCGTCATAAGCAAAGGCATTAGTTTCCGGTGGTAACATAGGGAACACTCGAGTGGCTCCACTGTTTTTACTCATGTAAAAATATTCTTCTCTCCAGTCAGTAACTCTACTCCATCTTAAATGTAAATGACTTGGTGCCTGCGCTCTTAACGTATCTTGCATTGCCAGTTCCTCGTCATAATGAACAGGTATAGGTATTGCTGACTGCACAAAGAAACATTGGTGAATAGTTAGAAAAGGCAATTTCTTTACATAGTCAACAACGTGAGGAAATTCCTGTTCTGCCCAGTCATACCACGGCTCATCAACTCCCACACAGCCACATCTGTTTGGCTTTAAAAACATAAGAGTGCCTACGTTTTCTGTTTCGTAAAAATCCCTTTGCCTTCTTTGGATATTTTGGTGTAGCGAATATATTTGATCTAGGTCCACATCTAATTTAGGCAAATCAATCGGTGTCCAAACCATATCGCGATATCCTGCATAAGGATCGTCTAGACTTAAATATTCCCACCCGGGTCTATCGATAGCACCAGGTTCTCCAGGATCATTATTGATATATCTTCTTTTAGGAATACCGTTTTCATCATATTCTAAATCATGACTTGTTATTCTATAATTCTTAGTGTTGTACATCTATTATAGTCCTATGACCAACCGGAATATCTAATTTAAATCTATATTGTGTATGCTTTGAAAAATAATCTAAATCAGTATATGGCAAATCTTCTGTATTTGTATTGTCTACTTCATGCACTATAGATCTTTTTGGTTTATAAAAATCTACTATGCGTTCAAACATGGATATTGGATTTGAATCATAAATCAAAACACTGCCAAATATCAGAACATCACATTCTATTTGGCGAAGATTATTCCAATCTCTTACTTCAAATAATTTATCAGGATATTTTTTCTGAGCATATTCTATAGGTTCTTCACTTGTATCAAATCCATAATAATAGTAATCATATTTGTCTAGATATTTATTTACCTCACCGACTCGACATCCGACATCTACAATTTGTTTTAAGTCATGTTGCTTAATTATCTCTGCCTGTTTTTTATACAATACTGATGCTTCATCACCATCAAGATAACTCATTTTTTCAATAGTATAACTTTTTTTAAGATGCGATGTGTTTATAATCACATGCGATTCTCCATAGTAATCTATTTCTATCAAGCACTGGTGTCCTTCTGTGCAAAGTTATAAACTGATCCATTAGTAAGAGATCGCCTTTTTTAAAGATGTGATGTTTTTGATGTTTACTTTTAAATATGATAGGCTTTAATTTTTCTATCATAGTTTCATGGTCAATCTTTTTCTTACCTTCCCATGCACCTACAATAAAGTGATAAGGGAAATAGAAATATTCTTTATCAATATGTGGATGTGTACCAACAAGCGGTCGAATACTGCCTTTGTTTTTACTCATAAATTCTAATTCAGGATCATCATCGTCTAAATGATACATTGTATTGTTTTGAAATTTTATTCTTATTTTAATATTTCTCCAATATTCTTTTTCGTCATCACTCAGTTCATAAAATGGATCTGAAGTGTTGCATATACTTAAGGTAGTGTTGATGTCTTCTTCAATACAATATAAACCAATTACGATTTTATCTATCAAATGCCTGCTGTTACCATTCGAATGCCAACCGAGTTCAGTGTCACCAAACATTCCGATTTTGTTTCCATCATCATCTCTTTTTCCAGTGACATAAAATATCTCGGGATAGTCAACATCGTTCATAAAAAGGTTTGGTGTTTCACATTCACCAAATTTTTTCATAAACTCAACGTAAGCTTGTTTTGTTAAATCTTGTTCGTGTAATAGTACTAAGCCATCATTTAACAAACTTGAATAAATTAAATTATGATTCATTATATCGTTCCTCAATAAACTTTGCTATACAGAGTCTGTTTGTATAGTTTCTTCTAAACTTATCATACATTGGATCGTCTGATGTTGCTAACCAAACAACATCACTGGGTAAAAGCTTTAATTCTTTACACAACTCCATTTGAATTGGTGCTAATGTTTTATAGACTAAGTCGATTGGTATTTTTTCAATTAACTTCTCACCAAGCTGCATACTATGATAGTTGTAATATTTGCCAGATTTGATTAATGGATCTAATCTTCTATCAGGTGTCTTACTCCAATAATATCCGATTCTATAGTTTCTTAAACCAAAACACTTTGAGAAACTAAAAAAGACTTTTTCTACATTATCTGGTATATTGAAAGGTACGATGTCTGTACTTAGCAGATATGCCAAGTCAAGCACTACAGGTTTATCTGTAGGTATCTCACAGAAATTTCCGTCAAAACTGGCAGGTGAAGTCCAATAATGCACATCACCGACTTCTTTACCTTCTACCCAAACATAGTCACCTTCTCTAAATTGTATATCTCTTTTCTCTTCCCACATCCAATAGTTCAACCCTTCGGTTACACCATTGATAGGATAAAGATATTCAAATTGACTAAGATCACAGTAAGGTTTCAGGTATTCGGTAATTTTACTTTTAAATTGAGTTACCTCATCATGAGCTTTCATTTCAAAATTATCAACGACACTTTTTACTTCACGTATTGGAAATCCTCTTATTGCATGACTTTGATTAATTAATTTATCCCACATATCTCATCACATTTTCAAAGGGTGGTTTTTTTATACCGCTATCGACATACTCATCACTTGGGTATCCAGCAGACATTATAAAATAAACATCATCATCTATAAAATCAATACCATTTTTGACCCAAGATTCTTCATCTTTAAGCCAATTATCAAAGCATAAAGTATAGGCAACACCTAACCCTTGTTCAATTAATAATGTACTTAGTATTGTGCTGTGCATGCCTATTTCAATACATGTATTTTTTGCCTGCCCTGTATTTCTATATTTACTTGGATTCATTGCAGCTTGAAGTTCACCTTTACTAACATAACCTCGAACTATTTCCGACGCATCATCTACTAATCTTGCTGTGTAAATAAATTGATATGGTGCCGTAAGTAAATTTTTATTTGATTGTACTGTACCTGTTCGGCCTTTCGATAATTCATACAATCCTTCATTTATCATCTGCTTATTGTTTATAACATAAATTTTATATGGAATCAGATTTTGTTTTGATGCAGTAATTTCGTATGTTTGCCGAAGAGCATTTTGAATGATAGAAAAATCTGGCACATTTTCAGTGTCATAAAATCTTATTTGTTTTCTTTGTTTGAAAGTATCATAGAACATTAAATACTTTCCAATCGATTAACTTTTCAATAGCATATCCACTAGTATCGTATTTATGCAACCTTATCTTGTTTGAGTTTTTATGATGTTCTTCGTGGTAACCTTCTCCAGCAATAAACACATTTAGCCAAGATTTATTAGTTGGACCATCACTGTGACCCATTGTATTCAATAATCCAAATCCTATTTTAGCATGTATGAATGGCATAAGACAGAATGCAACAAAAAATTTAGGGTCGATAGCTAGCGAAATAATCCAAGCAGCAATTAGTATCTTAAACCAATGCTTATGACAAAATACAAGTCTAGGATTTTGATATAGGTCCTTTGCAAAACGAATAGGTATTCTTGGGATATCCCAAGTGGTGGTCAATACTTTCCAAAATCCAATATGCTTTGCTGAATGTGGATCTTTATCACTATCAGAATATGTATGATGCATTCGATGAGATGCAATCCATCCTATTGGCGATCTGATACATGCAATCATTAGCATTCCAAGACCAATTATTTCAAACCAAACTGGAACCTTAAATTGATTGTGACAGTAATATCTGTGCAATAGAATACTTGCACCCCAATGTGATATGAGTGTTCCCCACAAATATCCAAGGATTAAAACATAAATCCAATCCATTATAATCCCTTTACCCTTTCAACACTTTCTTCCCAAGTCATAGTAGGATCTTCAAAATTTATATTACAAATGACTCTATGATTCGTTCCAGTATTGATTGCCTCGTGCCATTGTTTTACATTCCACAAAACCGGTTTATCAGTTAATGCATATCTACAAACCGCTTCCTCGTCTGAAAGCAAATATCTTTCATCGTTCTTACGATATGTTTTCCAATAGTATTCACTCCAATAAACCCATTTGTCAGGATCCTCTGGAACGTATCCGTCAATGTCTTCATATTCTGGCCAACTTGTAACAGTTGTCTCATCACAGCCAGCAATAGGAAGAAGTAAACTGGCAACACTTGTTTTTGTATGATGACGATGAGCAAAGAATAAATGTTCTACGTCTTTAAATACAGGTTCTGTTGGATCAGATTGAAAAAATTTTAAACTTTGACAGAATCCAAATTTTTTAAGAATATAACTAAGTTCTTGATGCTCAGGCAATTTTGATGTTTTTACAACCTGCATTAACGGTTTCTCTGGATCATATAGTGCATAATGATCTTTATAGTTTTCTATAAAATGAGTTGTTTCAGGTTTTTGTGTAAATATGTTAGGAAGGTGCGAAAATATGGTCTGTGCATGATCATTTATTATTTCTATGGTGGTTGTCCACTCAAGTTCATATACAAACTTTTCTGCAAGTTTAGGATCAGTCAGCAGTCCCATTCTCTACTCCCATAATATGAATCCTTGTATCAAATGAAGCGTTTACAAACGTATGCTTCTTAGTAGTATCAACTCTATATATGCTTCCATCTGCTGGCGTTCTGTAAACATTATCTTCAATTACAAAAAAACAATCGTCATTAGTGATAAGAGGAAGATGAATCCTACTGCTTAAATCCCAGTGATAACTATAACATGTTTTAGATGGCATAGTCATAATTCTAGTTCTGACCATATTATATTCTTCTAGTAAAGAATTCGTATAAAGAGTATCAAAAATGCTGTATTTAAAATCTTTTTCTTCTAAGTCATACTTAGTAATGCTTCCTGTACCAAACACTTTACTGTGTTGGCCTTTTACGCCTTGAAGCATAACTTGTTCCATGTCTAAAGATATAGTTTTAATTTCTTCTAAAACTTTTTCTATATCAAATTTACCGATTACTTCTATCATAATAACTCCATTAAGGTGCCGAGATTCTGTTTCGAGGCTCTCGGCGGGCCCAATGACTACGCTGCGGCAGCCAAAGGTGCAAAGTTATCGTTTGCAGTTACTAATTTGAAGACT
>MDTC01023655.1_pt1 | contig 11138 bp, 9 predicted proteins | sample 811181 | NCBI WGS metagenome assembly MDTC01 (sample SAMN05326644, study PRJNA326480) | marine metagenome | isolation source: seawater | place: Pacific Ocean: North | collected 2011 | reverse complement strand
GATCAATTATCTGATGTAAGAAATTTTGGAGCAATTGTAAGAACCGCTGAATGTTCGGGGATAGACTGTATTGTAATACAGTCTAGTGGAAGTGCTCCTGTGAACGGAGATACTATTAAAACATCATCCGGTGCTGTGTTTAATGTGCCTATTTGTAAAGTAAATCATATAAAAGATGCTATATTTCTTATAAAACAGTACAAAGTAAAAGTATATGGGGCTACTGAAAAAGCAGAAAAAAACATTTATCAAACAATATTTAATAATTCTCAAGCAATAATAATGGGTTCTGAGGGGAAAGGGTTGTCCAAATCTGTTATTGATCTGTGTGATGAGTTAATTAAGATTCCTTTACAAGGTAAAATAGAATCTCTTAATGTATCGGTCGCCTGTGGGACTATTTTATATGAAATATTACGTCAAAAAAAGTATTAATTACAAGAACTTAATTAAACTTTTTAGGTCATTAGTTATTGGACAGTGATTGTGAATACTTTCATTATTGTTATTAAAATGAATTGCATGAAAACCAGCATTAATAGCGCCTAGAATATCTGCTTCTAAATTATCCCCAATCATTAAACAATTCTCAGGTTTTGAATCTGAAATTTTTAAAGCATAATTAAATATTTTGATATTGGGTTTTTTAACTCCTACAGTCTCAGAATCTATAATAAAATCAAAATATTTTTCAATTTTTGAGTTGATTATTTTTTTGTTTTGAACTTCGGAAAATCCATTGGTTATTACATGCAACTTATATCTATCTTTCAAATAATCTAATATGAAAATTGCATCTTTTATCAAAAAATTATTTTTGGGAAGTGATAACACATAATCATCTGACATTTTATAAATGATTTCATCCTCTATCATCATTCCAAATTTATCAAAAGTTGATTTAAGTCGGTTGTATCTTAGGTACTCTTTTGTGATTTTTTCATCTCTATACAATTTCCAGTAAGAAAAGTTAATTGGAATATATATTTTTAAAAATTCTTTTAAATCAATATCAATACTGTATTTTTTTAATAAAAAATCAAATGTTAGTGAAGAGTTTTTTTTAAAATCCCAAAGAGTGTGATCAAGATCAAAGAAAATATCAGTAATTGTGTTAATTTTTTCCATGAGATTTAAAATATTTTTTAAACATGTTCTTCCATTTAAAATTAGTTGAATAATCGCTAATAATGGAATTATTTAAAACTAATGTCATATTTCCATCTACATCTTTTACATATCTGGTTATTTCCTCTAAAACTTGTCTAGCTACTATGGGTTTTTTATAAATTTTTAGGACCCTATCTGTTACACATACGGGATTTAATAAAAGTTTAGTCTCAATTTCATTTTCTAAATCAAAAAAGTAAAAAGGATTTGTAGTACTAGCTCTAAAACCTGGAAGATCATAATATTGAAGGCTAAAGTCATTAGAAAAACCTACTCTAGCAAAACTACTGTAGGTTGTAGGAAAATTCAATTTCAATAAGTTCTGTCGAGTTTTTTTAATGGACCTATAAGTAATGGATTGTAGCTTATTTATTTCACTTTTTAATAAGTTTTCATTTTTAAGTGAAGAAAAAGAAGAAAGAAGGGATACTTCACAAAAGTCTGAAACATCTTTGATCTTTTCAATAAAAGTATTGGAGTATACACTTAAATTTCTATCATATCTTGAAAAATTTGAAAGTAAAAAAAAGACTGTTGTACCAATACCATTACTGCGGTTCAGTTCAATCCAATTAGAATAATTATCTAATGGATCCCTTTTTAAATTTAAAAGAACTGTAGTTCTTCTGTAAAGTCTATAAAGATCTAATCTTAAAACATCTCTAATAACACCTCCAATAGTTCTAATCAGCCCCTTACCTTTAAAATCAAAAGCACATTGGACTTCTAAACAAGTGTTTAATTCAAAAGAATTCTTTCTAAATTTAAAATCAGGATAAAAATCTAGAAAATTTTCACTAAATCTTTTTATCCAAAAATCAACTATGGGTTTGTTTAAAAATCTATTTTTAAAAGCTAAACTAGACTTGGGTTCAAAACGACCAAAATCATCTTTTAAATGAAGTAAATATTCCTCATAACGACTAATTAAATAAAAACTAGCACCAAAAATATCAAATTGAAAAAAAGGATTTTCTTTAAAAGAAAAAAATATAGGAAGACCATTCCAGTTTTCTACTTCAATTTCTAAATCCTCAATTTTATGAGATTGTAAAATTTCTGAGCAATTAATGTGAAATTCTTCTGAAATTTGAAAATTGTGATAACTCATTTTAAAAGAATCGTATTCTTTAAAATATTCTAAATCTGAGGTAATATCAATTTCAACTCCCAGTCTTACAGTAAATATGTGTTTAAAAATATATTTTATCCTAGGTGTAATTTTATGAGTGTAAACTAAAATCATTCACTTATCCTTATTTGATTAATTAATAAATCTAAATCAATCGAAGCATAATTTCCTGAACTCATAAAAAGCAAATTAGAATTAGAATAAGATTGTTTTAATAAGAAATCATTTAGTTTATTAGAGTCATTAAAAATATTAAGACGATCGTCATTGAAAGCACTTTTAATTTTTTGGTGGTCAAGTTTACTCAAACCCTTTTTTAAAACTGCCTTTGGATCATAATATAAAATCGCAATATCAGCACTCTTTAAAGTATTTCTGTATTCATTAATAAAGTTTTCATTTAGACTACTAAAAGTATGGAGTTCTAAAATTGCAATTAGCTTTCTATCATAGAACTGTTTTTTGAGTGCTTTTGTTGAGGCTACAACTTTACTGGGAGAATGAGCAAAATCCTTAAAAACATTTCTGTCTTTCATTTTAAGAACGGTCTCCAATCTTTTATCTGCACCTTTAAATGAAATTATAGAACTGTAAAATTCCTCGTCATGCACTCCCATTAACTGACAAACCAATTTGGCTCCAGCAAGATTGTTCAAATTATGATCTCCAAAAACATTCAAAGGAATCTCTCCTTCATCTGTTTTAAGAAAAGTTATTCCATTTTCGATAAAGTGTTCTGGAATAGAGTATTCTAATTTTCTAATTGATTTTTCACAATTTAAAGTAATCCTTTCCACCTCTTTGTCTAATTTATTATAAACCAAAACTCCACCCGGAACAATTGTATCTATAAATTTTATAAATTGATTGATATAATTTTCTTTTGTTGGAAAAACATTGATATGATCCCACGAAATTCCACTAATTAGAGCAATATTGGGCTGATATAAATGAAATTTTGGTCTTCTGTCTATAGGCGATGATAAATATTCATCTCCCTCCAAAAGAATGAAATCATTTTGATCTGTAAGATGAACCATGGTTTCAAAGCCTTTCAATTGTGCTCCCACCATAAAATCAATATCTTTATTATTACTATTTAAAACATGTAAAATCATTGCAGTAATAGAAGTCTTTCCATGGCTCCCTCCAATTACAACTCGTGTCTTATCTTTTGACATTTCATAAATAAATTCAGGATAAGAAACAATTTTAATTTTTTTAATTTTAGCTTCTAATAGTTCGGGGTTATCAGCCTTTGCATGCATTCCTAGAACAATAAAATCTATATCTGAAGAAATTTTTGAAGGAAACCACCCAAATTTTTCAGGTAGAAGTCCGTATTTATCTAGTCTAGATTTAGAAGGTTCAAATATATTGTCATCACTCCCCGTTACTGAGTAATCTTTTAGATGTAGAGCTATTGCTAAATTATGCATTGCACTTCCCCCCACAGCAACAAAATGAATTTTCATGGTTTTATTTATCTAAAATCAATAACTAATTTATAAAATAGATAACCCAATAAAGAAGAATACTTGTGAAATTATGAATTTAAAAGTTTCCATAAATTATCTTTTAATTCAACAAGACCTTGTGAAGACACAGAGGATATAAAATCAAATGGAATATTATTAATTTTTGTAGATATCTCTTTACTAATTTTTTCTTTTCTTTCTTGGTCAATTAAATCAGATTTAGAAACAATTATAATTCTGTCTTTATCTAATAATTCGGGATTATATTTTTTTAACTCGTTCACTAAAATCTTATAATTGTCAACTATTTTTTCTGATTCACTGGAAATTAAAAAAAGAAGGATGGAGTTTCTTTCAATATGCCTTAAAAAATGATGCCCTAATCCTTTTCCCTCAGAAGCTCCTTCAATGATCCCAGGAATATCCGCTACAATAAAAGATCTGTAATCTCTATATTCAACAATACCCAGGTTAGGTTTGAGTGTAGTGAATTCATAATTGCCAATTTTAGGTTTAGCAGAGGTTATTGTTTTTAATAAAGTAGATTTTCCAGCATTAGGAAAACCTACTAACCCTACATCAGCCAAAACCTTGAGTTCTAAAGTAATTTTTGTTTCAGTTCCCTTAATTCCGGGTTGAGAATAACGAGGAGCCTGATTGGTAGAAGTTCTAAAATTCCAATTACCCAATCCACCCATTCCACCTTTTAGAATTATTTTTTCTTCTCCATCTTCGATTGTTTCGTATATAACTTTATCTGTTAAAGAATCCTTAATAACAGTGCCAAGAGGAACTTTTACATAAACATCTTTACCGTCTGCGCCTGAACTTCTACTTCCACTTCCATCACCACCATGGCCAGCCTTGAAATGTCTTTTATATTTAAAATGATGAAGAGTCCAAAGTGATTTGTCAGCAACAAATATAATATGACCTCCTCGTCCTCCATCTCCACCATCTGGTCCTCCTTTTGTGATATATTTTTCTCTATGAAAATGTGCAGAACCTTTTCCTCCATTTCCGGAAAACACATCTACTTTAACATAGTCTACGAAATTTCCCTCAGTCATTATATGTTTGAATCAATAACATTAAATATTCTTTGACTTATTTCAATAATTTCCCCATAACCTTTAACTTCAAAAAATTTATTTTGAGATTTATAATAATTAATTAATGTAGAAGTTTTTTTATTGTATTCATTAAATCGATTTTGAATCTTAGTTCTGTCCTGATCGTCTACTCTTCCACTATCTTTCCCCCTTCTAATTAATCTTTCAATTAATACACTTTCATTAACTTCCAAAGCAATAGTCATAGTTATACTTAATTTTTTTGATTGTAGAAATTCATCCAACATTTCAGCTTGTAGAGTTGTTCTTGGAAATCCATCAAATATAAATCCATTAGCATTTGACGAGTTATTAACCTCAGCCTCAAGCATTTTGATTGTTACATTATCAGGTACTAAATCACCCTTTTCCATATAAGACTTCGCAAGTAAACCGAGTTCGGTCTGTTTTGAAATATTATACCTAAAAACATCTCCAGTTGAAATGTGTTTTAAATCATATTTGTTTTTTACAAATTCTGCTTGAGTTCCTTTTCCAGATCCAGGCTTGCCAAATAAAATTAAATTAATCATTGTTCTGATAAAAATACAAATATACCCAAAATCAGTAGTAAAATTATTTTATACATCATTACATTTTTAATGTATTTTTGTGGAAATAATTTTTATGAATTATTTTTCTTCAAATTTTACCTTAGGAATAATTGGTGGTGGTCAACTTGGAAAAATGTTATTGCAAGTAACATCAAAATTAAGCATCAAAACAAATATATTAGATCCAAGTAAGGATTCACCTTGTAAAAATTTATGTAATAAATTTACCATTGGTAATCTAATGGATTTTGATTCGGTGTATAATTTTGGAAAAAAATGTGATTTAGTAACATTTGAAATTGAACACATAAATATAGAGGCTTTAGAAAAATTAGAATCTGAGGGAATTCCAGTGTATCCAAGCCCAAAAACTTTAAAAGTTATTCAAGACAAAAGTCTTCAAAAACAATTTTTTATAGATAATAATATTCCAACTGCAAGTTTTTGGTATTTTAAATCATTTGAAGATTTCAAAAAATCTCCAAATAGAAAAGAAATCAGATTCCCTTGCGTTTGGAAAAAAACAAAATTTGGATATGATGGTTATGGTGTACAGGTTATTAAATCAGTTGATGAACTTCTGAAACTTCCAGATAATGAATTTATTATTGAAGAATTAATACCTTTTAAAAAAGAATTAGCTACCACTATAGTTAGAAATAAATCTGGTGATATTGAATTTTTTCCTCTTATTGAAATGGATTTTAACAAAGAATCGAATCAAGTTGAATACGTAATATGTCCAGCTCAAGTAAGTGAAGAATTAAATACTCTAGGAACTAATATTGCTTTAAAAGTATCTGAATCTTTTAAACACGTCGGTCTTTTAGCAATTGAAATGTTTTTAACAAAAGACAATGAAATTTTAGTTAACGAAGTTGCTCCCAGACCACACAACAGTGCTCATTATTCTATTGAAGCCTGTGAAAATTCACAATTTCAACAGCACATACATTCTATATTAAATTTAAGTTTAGGGAGTTCCAAAAATAATATTAATGCAATAATGGTTAATTTAGTTGGTGAAAAGGGTTATTCAGGACCTGTTTATTATAAGGGAATTGATACTGTATTTAAATATAAAAATGCTTCGGTCCATATATATGGGAAGTCTGAAACCAAACCCAATCGAAAAATGGGGCATGTAACAATAATTAATAATGATTTAAAAATCGCTTTAGAAAAAGCTAAATCAATAAAAGATTTAATAAAAATTAAAACAAAATAATTATGTCAAAAGTTGGAATTATAATGGGAAGCAAATCAGATCTACCAATAATGCAAGAAGCCATTGATATATTAAAAGATTTTGGGATTTCTAATGAAGTGGATATCGTATCTGCTCACAGAACACCTGATAAGATGCTGGAATACGGTAAAAATGCTCATCAAAAAGGGATTTCTGTTATTATAGCTGGTGCTGGAGGAGCTGCACATCTTCCAGGAATGATAGCATCTCTTACTCCTTTACCTGTTATTGGTGTTCCAATTAAATCTCGAAACTCAATCGATGGTTGGGATTCAATATTATCAATTCTTCAAATGCCTAGTGGAGTGCCAGTTGCTACAGTAGCATTGAACGGCTCAAAAAATGCAGGGATTTTAGCTGCTAAAATATTAGGAACAAGTCAAAAAGATATTCAAAATAAAATAATAGAGTATAAATCTGAACTGAAAAAGAAAGTTATAAAGGATTCTATCCAATAGATAGTTCAAGACAAAATATTATCAACAACCATAAAATTGGAATAGACTCAACCCCAAAGCTTGCAAAATGTTTTGCTTGATTTTCCTTTGTAATACATATCAAATAAGCTGTAAATAAAGCAATTATGAAATCAGATATTAAATAGACCATTGATGGTGATTGAATCACAAAATTCATTGATAGAAAAAAAATGAGTAGTAAATACGCTAATTGTTTTGTTTTTTTCAGACCAAGTAATTGAGGGATTGTTTTTAATTTAATAGAATCAAATTTTAAATCTCTTATTTCAAAAGGAAGAGTATATACAACTACAAAAATAAATCTTTGAAAGAAAAGAACAGAAGTGTTTAAATAGTCTATTTCAGGTTCTACAGTTAGAGGAAAAAGAACTGTAACCGCAGCCCAGCAAAATGCTACAATAAATATTTTTATTCTACTATAATTCCTAATATTTCTTTTGGATCTATTAAATGGAATCGCATAAAGAACACAAAAAATAGATATAAAAATTCCAAATAAAAAAGTTTGAATTTTTATGTAAAAAAAAGAACAAAACAAACATAATCCACAGAAAAAACTTAAATATTGAATTTTTTTAATAGAATCATTATTTACCAAAAAATAATAGGGCAAAGTAGATGCATACTTAATAAAATTATATACAATTATTGTAGAATTAAAAACAATAAATAAAATAACATAATCAAAATCTATCTTTAGTCTTAAATTAGTTATTAATATCAATGATAAAACACAGAAAGATAAGTGCAAACTAGAGTTGATATAAAATTCGAAAATCGAAAATATTTTTTTCACTTACTCAAAATTATAAAAGTGTTAATAATTAATGCTTTTTAAGTTAAAAACTTTGGATTTTATATTTACTTAAATGTTTTAATTATATACTATTTAACTATTTTTGATTAAAATTTTAAAATTAAAAATGAAAGGATTTTCGTCGAGACATATCGGAATTAATAAAGAGCAAAAGAATTATATGCTTGACTCACTTGGTTTAGATTCTATTGAGCATTTAATTTCTGAAACAATTCCAAATAATATTAGATTAAAGAAAGATTTAAATTTAGAAGGAGCTTTTGGTGAAAATGAATTTTTAACTCACATAGAAAAACTATCTAAAAAAAATAAAAATTATAAATCTTTTATTGGACTTGGGTACAATCAGTCTGTTACTCCTTCAGTTATTAAAAGAAATATTCTGGAAAACCCTAGTTGGTATACAGCATACACTCCATACCAAGCTGAGATTGCACAAGGAAGAATGGAGGCTTTACTTAATTATCAAACTATTATATGCGACTTAACAGGGATGGAGCTATCCAACGCTTCATTATTGGACGAAAGTACCTCTGCCGCGGAAGCAATGACAATGCTCTATAGTTCTAGATCCAGAGAACAAAAAAAAGGAAATGTAAGTAAGTTCTTTGTTTCAAATGATGCGCTTAAACAAACAATATCACTTATTGAAACAAGAGCTGAGCCTTTGGGAATTGAAGTTGTTGTTGGAAAGCTAGATGAATTTGACTTTTCAAACGATTTTTATGGTTGTTTTATGCAATATCCTGGAATACACGGAAGTATTAACGATTTAAATAAATATGGTGAAAAGGCTAAGTCTAATGGATTAAAAATCGTAGTTGCAGCGGATATCTTTGCACTATGCCTTTTAAAAGAACCTTCTAATTTCGGTGCAGATGTTGTAGTCGGTACATCACAAAGATTCGGAATACCTTTAGGATATGGAGGTCCACATGCTGCTTTTTTTGCCACTAAAGAGGAATACAAAAGATCCATACCTGGTAGAATAATTGGACTATCTAAAGATGTTGACGATAATCCTGCTTTAAGAATGGCTTTACAAACCAGAGAGCAACATATTAAAAGAGATAGGGCTACATCAAATATTTGTACTTCTCAAGTCCTATTAGCAGTAATGGCCAGTATGTATGGAGTTTTTCACGGCCCTGATGGTCTTAAAAGAATCGCCTTAAAAATACACGAATTAACTGTATTACTTGATAATTCACTTAGGAAAATTGGAATTAAACAATTTAACAAAAACTATTTTGACACTTTGCTTATAGAAGGTCCTACTAAAAAAATTAAACTTGTTGCCGAAGAAAATAAAATCAATTTCAATTATATAGATAATAAACATTTTTCTATATCAATTAATGAAGCGACTTCACTGAACGATATTCAATTGATTGTCGATGTGATTGCAAAAGGAGCTGAAAAAGATTCAGTTATTATAAGTCAAGGCACTAGTGAAAGTAAAATTCCTAAGGATTATGTTAGAGAATCTAAATTCTTACAAACAAAAATTTTTAATATTCACCACTCTGAAACGAGTTTAATGAGATATATTAAAAATCTAGAAAGGAAAGACTTATCTCTAACCCATTCAATGATTTCCTTAGGCTCATGTACCATGAAATTAAATGCTGCTTCAGAAATGATTCCTATAAGTTGGTCGAAATGGAATAATATTCATCCTTTTGTTCCTTTAAATCAAGCTCAAGGTTATCAAATGCTAATTGATAGACTAGAAAAACAATTAAACGAAATAACAGGATTTTCAGGAACTTCTTTACAACCAAACTCTGGAGCTCAAGGAGAGTATGCTGGACTAATGGTAATTAGAGCATATTTAAAAAGTATCTCACAGGAACATAGAAATATTTGCTTAATCCCATCTTCTGCTCATGGAACAAATCCTGCTTCTGCAGTTATGGCAGGAATGAAGGTAGTTGTTATTGGAACTGATAAATATGGAAATATTAATGAACAAGAGTTAAAAGAAAAAGCTGAACTTCATCGAGAAAACCTAGCTGCACTTATGGTTACTTACCCTTCCACACATGGCGTATTTGAGTCTTCTATTCAAGAAATAACAAAAGTAATTCATGACAATGGAGGCCAAGTATACATGGATGGTGCAAATATGAACGCTCAGGTAGGGTTAACTAACCCTCACATCATTGGTGCTGATGTATGTCACTTAAACCTTCACAAAACCTTTGCAATTCCTCATGGTGGAGGCGGGCCTGGGGTTGGCCCAATATGTGTTGCCAAACATCTAGTTCCATTTCTGCCAAATAATCCTATAATTAATGTTAGTTCTAAAGAAAGTGTCAAATCAATTTCCGCTGCCCCGTGGGGATCGGCCTTGGCTTGTGTTATTTCCTATGGATACATTTGCATGTTAGGAGCAAAAGGACTAAAATCTTCAACTGAATATGCTATTCTAAATGCAAACTATATCAAACATAGAATTGAAAAACATTATGATATTTTATATCAAGGAGAAAACGGAAGAGCAGCACATGAATTAATAATAGATTGTCGCCCTTTTAAGCAAAATGGAATTGAGGTAATGGATATAGCCAAACGATTAATTGATTACGGTTTTCACGCGCCTACAGTTTCTTTTCCTGTTCCGGGAACTATGATGATAGAACCGACAGAAAGTGAAAATTTAGATGAAATTGATCGTTTTTGTGATGCAATGATTTCGATTCGATTAGAAGTGGACAATTGCTCAAAAGAAAATAAAAATAATTTACTTTGTAATGCTCCCCACACTATCAAAATGATAAGTTCAGAAAAATGGGATTACCCATATACTAGAAATGAAGCTGTTTTTCCATTACCTTTTGTGTCAGAAAATAAATTTTGGCCATCTGTAAGAAGAGTTGATGATGCGTTTGGCGACAGAAATCTTATATGTACATGTTCACCAATAGAATCGTATATAGAAAGCTAGGTTATTATTACTAAGTTTTCTATTTTGCAATAATTCAAATTTTTAATTCTATGTCAATATGCATTACTGGATCAGGTTCTTATATTCCAGAAATAATTAAAAAAAATCAAGATTTCCTAAAAAATAAGTTTTTAAATTCTGATGGATCTAATTTTAAAGTATCTAATGAAGTTATTATTAACAAATTTAAAGCTATT
>MDTC01037659.1_pt1 | contig 11139 bp, 12 predicted proteins | sample 811181 | NCBI WGS metagenome assembly MDTC01 (sample SAMN05326644, study PRJNA326480) | marine metagenome | isolation source: seawater | place: Pacific Ocean: North | collected 2011 | reverse complement strand
TTTAAAATAAAAGATCACAACATGGTCCCTTCGTCTATCGGTTAGGACAGCTGGTTTTCATCCTGCAAAGGGGGGTTCGATTCCCCCAGGGACCGCCATTAAATTATGATTAACGTTTGCGTTATAGGATTTGGATATTGGGGGCCTAATTTATGTAGGAATTTCTCTAATGCCGATGGTTACAAACTAAGTGCAATTTGCGACTTAAATAATAAAAATCTATCGTCTGCAAAGAAAAAATATCCTGGTACAAAATGTTATAAAAATTTCAAAGATGCTATTAAATCAAATAATTATGAATTGATAGTTTTAGCAACACCTACATCAACTCACTATAACCTAGCTAAATTTGTATTGAATAAACCTACAAATTTGTTAGTTGAAAAACCTTTATGCCTCAATGTAAAGCAACATACAGAACTAAACAAAATTGCTAAAAAAAATAATGTTAAAATATTTATTGATTTTCCTTTTATTTTTTCAGGTTCGGTAAAATACTTAAAAAATATAATCAATAATAATAAATTTGGCAAACTTCAATCTATAGAATCATATAGGGAACAGGCTCCTGTCAGAAATGATACGAATGTACTGTGGGATTTATCCATTCATGACATTTCAATTATCAAATATTTATTAAGTGAAAATAATTTACAAATCTCAAATGTTTTAAAAAATAATCAAAAATTAAATTATAGCAAGATACAAATAAACCTTTTGGATAAAAAAGGTTTAAATATATTTATTAAAAATAACTGGAATTCACCAACAAAAATTAGATTAATTAAATTTATCTTTGATAAAGCAACAATATATTGTGATGAAAATGAAACTTTATATAAAATCAAGATTTATAAAAAAATAAAAAATAAGTTTAATCAATATGCGCTAGAAGTACCTAAAATTGATTTAACAGAACCTCTTACTAACCTGGCTAACTATATTTTAAAAATTTTAACTAATAAAAAAAATGTAATTTTTAATGACAACTTTAATCTGTCAATTACTAAATTAATGGTATTGTTAGATAAAAGATAGATGTCATATTTTGTTTACATGTTATTATCCGTAAACAAAAAATCATTTATATCTTATGTTGGTTATAGTACGGATCCAAAAAAAAGATTAAAAGATCATAACAATGGAAAAGGTGCTAAATTTACAAAAGGTCGTAAATGGAAAATAATTTTTAAAAAAAAACTTTCAACTAAAAGTAAAGCTCTAAAATTTGAATATTCTTTAAAAAAGAATATAAAATTAAGAAAATCTATTAAATTTAAATATATAAATGAACATTGATTTAGATAATAACGTTAACAAAAAAAATAAAGATTTAACAAAATTTTTAAAAACTGATCAAGATGGTGTTTTTTATACCGGTCATGCGTCAATATTAGTTCGTCTAAACAAGAAAAAATATTTATTTGATTATATCAATAATACTAACTTTTATGGAAATAGTTGGATTTTTTTCCCTAACCAAATTATTGATAGTAGATTGTTCGATGTTGACGGAGTTTTTGTTTCTCATATCCATCAAGACCATTATGACCCCTCATTACTTAGAAAGTTTCAAAAGAAAAAGGTCCCAATTTATATTTTAGATGATAGACCAGGTTTTAAACTATCATTAAAAAAAGAAAAGATTAAAGTTAAATACATTCCGGTAAAAAAAAAAATATATATTAATAATAAAATCTGGGTATATGGCTGCCTACATGAATATAATGATATAGACTCGTCTCTTTTGATTTCTAATAACAATTTAAGCATTTACCATGGTAATGATAATTTTATTACTGAAAAAAGTTTAATACCTTTTAAAAAAAAAGTAGGTGAAATTGATGTAGCTTGTGTTCCATTTGCGTATATAAACTATTATCCTTATTTATTAGACGGAATATCAAAAAAATTTAACAAACTTGAAGCTTCTAGAATTGAAAATTTATTTATGGATTATGGTATTAAACAATGCAAAATTTTAAAACCTAAAATAATTATTCCTTTTGGATCTAATTTGTTTCATTTAGATGATCCTAAATGTGATATGAACAAAGGAGTGGCAACGCCAGTTGATTTTGTCAATTATGCTAAAAAAAAACATAAAGCAAAAGCAGACAATTACAAAACTATGTTATCAGGATCTTTTTGTTTAAAAGATAATAAAGGAATATCTTTAGATTATAAAAAAATATCCAAAAAAAAATTTGATGATGAATTAGTTAAATTTACTAATAATAAAAAAAAATTATCACCTAAAATTTATAAGATTAAAAAATCTATAATTAACAATAAAAAATTGACACTTATAAAAAATAAAATCAAAAAAAATGAAAATAAATTAGAACATAATATTGTTATTTCATCAAAATCTAAAAAAAATGAAAAAATTATTATAGATTTAAAAAAAGATAATGTTACTTTGAAAAAACAATATTCTATTCCAGATAATTGTCACTATTTTATTGTTGAAGATAATGAGTTTAACTTATGGTTGAATAATAAGATTACTTTTGAAGAAGTACTGGGAACAAGGAGATTTAGATATATTAGGAATCCGAATATTTATCGTGTAGAAATAAATCAGATATATACAAATTATTTATAATGAATATTTCAAATAAAGCTAAAATAGGAAAAAATGTTTTAATTTCTAATACTGCAAAGATTTTTGATAATGTAGTTATAGGGGATAATGTTACAATAGGTGATTATTGTTTAATTGGTTTTTCCAATAATAAGAATATATCTGAGTCTTTAATTATTGAAAAAAATTCCAAAATTAACTCCCATACAATTATTTACCAAGGCACTTCTATAGGTGCAGATACATTAATAGGTCATAATGTTTTAATTAGAGAAAAATCAATCATAGAAAATAATGTACAAATTGGTAGCTACAGTGATATTGAGGGTTTTTCTACAATCGAGTCTTATGTTAAACTGCACAGTAATGTCCATATCGGACAGGGATCAAAAATTATGTCTTACAGCTGGTTGTTTCCCTATGTGATACTAACTAATGATCCTATACCGCCCAGTCATATAACTGAAGGAGTAATAATAGAACCTTTTTCAATTGTTTGCACTAGGTCAACAATTTTACCAGGTAAAACTTTAGGTTTTGGAAGCTTCGTTGGTGCAAATAGTTTAGTAAATATTAATTTGAAATCTGAAACTATTGGTAGTGGCAACCCCTTTAAACAACGTGGAAATATTAGTCTTATTAAAATTCCCAATGAAAAGGAAAGTGCATACCCATGGACAAAACGATTTGAGAAAGATTACCCAAAAAATATTAGTGAAATTTATCAAAAATTAAAAAAAAGATATATTAAATCTTAAAGAATTTCTTATTTTTATTTCCCAAAATATTATTCTCAACAGATGATTTAAGAAGCAAAGGAATATAAAAAGATTTATCGTGTTTATGAAGATTTTGTAATATATACAAAGATGTATCTACACCAATAATATTTACTAATTTAATTGGATTAGTTTTTTTCATATCACTCTCATAAAATTTAACAATTTCATTTTTATCAAATTTTTCTACCTCTAATAGGTAAAAAAAATAAGAAATATCTTTAAAAATAATTTTGTTGATTAAAAAACCAGGTGTATCTTGAACATTAATAATTTGATAGTCAATTTCTTGTAATTTGCTAACTACTGAAGCAAGTAAATTTTCTGAAAAACTATTTTTTTTACAAATTTCAATAAATTTTGTACTCACAGGATTCATAAAATGAAATCCATTTACATATTTTCCTATTTCTGACAATTTTAAAGAAGACGTGTTGCTAAAAATGTTTTCTTTATAATTCAATTCACTTATAATTTTTTTTTTAACATCTAGTTGTTCAATAACTGTTTCAATTGTAAAATTATTTTCAAATTTAGATAAATTACTTTCAAATGTTGCACTACCTCTGTTTTTAATAGATAATATCTTTTCCAATTTTCTAGTTTCAAAATCGATAAAAGTAGATAGATCTTTATTATTGTAATTCCAGATTAAGACATCAAAGCCAATTATCCTTAATAAAGCGGATATTTGCTTACCCATGTATCCAGAACCTATTATATTAACTCTCATATTATTTTATTTTAAACATATTTATTGAATTATGGTTAACTTGATATTATCCATTATGTTTTTATATTACAATAAATTTACTGATTCATTTTGAATTTATCTATGAATAAAATTTTTATATTATTACCTCACAAAGATCAATTTGTTAAAAATTACTCTGGATCAGCTTCTATATGGGTTAAGGATTTTTACAAATCAAGTAAATTTAAAAAATCAATTACTGTTTTTGGTTCAACAAAAAATTTAGATGATGTTATCGATAAAAAAATTTATAAAAATTTATCAATACCTGAAATTAAATATGGTAGTAGAACTAAAATATACATTAACAAATTTAAAGATTATTTAAAAAAATATAAACCTAAAATTATAGAAATACATAATAGACCTTCATATTTGTTGGATTTGCATAAGTTTAATAATGAAACAAATTATATTTTGATAATACATAATGATCCACAAAATTTGAGAGGCTCTTCAAGTGTTTCTGAAAGAGAATATCTTCTGAAAATTTGTAAAAAAATTTATTTTGTAAGTGCTTGGGTTGAAGAAAAATTTTTTTATGGAATTGAAAAAAACTATTATTCAAATTTTAAAGTTATTTATCCTAGCATTAATAAATCTACTAAATTAAATAAAAAAGAAAACACCATTATATTTTCTGGAAAACTAAATAGCGCTAAAGGTTTTGATAAATTTTCAACAGCTATAGTTAAGATTTTAAATAAATATAAAAATTGGAAGGCATTAGCAATAGGTGACGAACCTAGAGAAAAAATAAATGTTAAACATAAAAATTTTATTTATACTGGATGGATACCTCATAATGATGTACTTAAAATCTACAAATCATCTTCGATAACAATAGTTCCATCATTCTGGGAGGAACCATTTGGAAGATCATCACTTGAAGCTGGTTGTTTGGGAAATGCAGTGATTATTTCACGTAGAGGTGGTTTGCCAGAAACAATCCGTTCTCCTATATTCTTAAAAAAAATTACATCTAATAATATTTATTTGGAAATTGAAAGTTTGATAAAAAATAAAAAAAAACTTTCTAATATACAAAAAGATAATTTTAAAAATCCTCTTCATATTATTAATAAGAATATAAAGATTATTGACGCAGATAGAAGTGAAATAATAAAACCAATTACAAATTTCAATATAAATTTAAATCGAAAAATTAAAATTTTACATATTTTTAATAGAGCTGAAAAAATTGGTGGACGTATCTATTTTATATCAACAGGAAAAAAGATTGAAAATGGACTTATAAGACTTGGTCATGATGTTGAAGGTTTAAGTGATAGAGATATTATAAATTATAATAAAAATTTTAAAGGAAAAGATGTTCTCAATAAAACTTTATTAGAAAAGACAATATTTTATAGACCTGATTTAATTTTATTAGGTCATGTAAATAGTATTTATCAGGAAACTTTTGATAAAATAAAAGGAATTAATAAAAATTTAGTAATTTCTCAGTGGTATGAGGATAATTTGTCATCAAATGGACCTGATTATGAAAAAAATACAAATAATTTGAAAACTAATTTTAACAATATCGATAACTTTTTTATTTCCACACATCCGGATGATATAACTCATAAGAATAAAAATATTAACTACCAATTTTTACCAACACCTGTAGACAAAAATATTGAAAAACTTAATATTTATAGAAATAATACATTCACACATGATGTTTTTTTTGCAATGAGCCATGGTGTTAACCGTGGAAACATTAAATCTGGTAAAATTGATGAAAGAGAGTCTTTTATAAAAAAAATACTTCAATTAAATAAAGATATTAAATTTGATATATATGGTTATAAACAACGTAAGCCAGTATGGTCAGAAGATTTTTATCGAGCAATATCAAATTCATACATGGCAATAAATATTAATAGAGGTAAATCTAAAAAATATTCATCTAGTAATAGAATCGCGTCATTAGTGGGAAACGGTCTTTTAACATTTATGGATTATGGTAAAAAGTTTGATCATTTCTTTAAAAATGATGAAATGATTTTTTTTAAAAATGAAATTGATTTATCTGATAAATTAAATTTTTATAAAAAGAATATATTACTTAGAAAAAAAATAGCCATGAAAGGACAAAAAAAATACTTTAAATTATTTAATGAAATAAATGTTGCAAAATACATTGTAGAGCGTTCAATGAATATTGATGATCAATTTAAGCCACCATGGGAATGATTAAATTTTTAGATATTTATAAACAAGATAAAGCTATTCATAAGACAATTTTTAAAGATATAAAAAAACTTTTTAAAAGGGGTGATTTTATTTTAGGTAAGGAGGTTTTTCTTTTTGAAAAAAATTTTGCCAATTTTTGCAAATCTAAGTATGCTATTAGCTGTGCAAATGGAACTGATGCTCTAACTTTAGCTTTAAAATCATTAAATCTAAAAAAAAACTCTGAAGTTATAATTCCTGCGATGACTTACTGTTCAACAGCTTTTGCTGTTATTAATGCAAATTTAAAACCTATTTAGTTGATGTAGACGTTTTGAAACCTACTATTTCCGTTAAAGATCTTAAAAAAAAAATTACCAGAAAAACAAAAGTTATTATGCCAGTTCATTTATATGGTAGTGCAGCAAATTTAAAAGATATCAAAAAAATAATTAAAAAGAAAAAGATTTATTTAGTTGATGATTGTGCTCAAGCTCATGGAGCTTATTCAGATTCAGAAAATTTAAAAAATAAAAGGATAGGATCAAGTTCTGATATATCTTGTTTTAGTTTATATCCTGGAAAAAATTTAGGTGCATATGGAGATGCAGGAATTATTACAACTAATAATAAAAATTTATTTCATAAAATAAGTAACATTCGCAATCTTGGATCTGATAAAAAATTTATCCATAATAATATCGGATTAAATAGTAGGTTAGACACTTTACAGGCTATTATTTTAAATAAGAAAATTAAAAGATTACCTTACTATAATAAGCAAAGACAAAAGATAGCAAAAATTTACAATACTAAAATTGTTAATAATAAAATTACTAAATTAGAACATTCAAAATCATCAGTTTATCATCAATATGTAATTTTAGTTAAAAATAGAAAAAAACTAATTAAATTACTAGAATCAAAAAAAATCCAGTACGGATTTCATTATCCATTTGCTATACATCAATTAGAAATTTTCAAAAAAATGTTTAAAAAACAAAAATTTGAAAATGCAGAAAGGTTAGCTCGAGAAGGCATAAGTGTACCTATTGATCCTAATCTTTCAAAAAAAGAAATGAATTTTATTATCAATACATTAAATTCATTTTAAAGTTAGTTATGTTTTTAGATGAATATGATGAGTCAAAAAATAGTAATTTTTAAAAATGATGCAGTAGGCGATTTAACACAAAGTCTACCAGCAATAGATAACATTATACAAAGTAATGCTGATAAAAAAATCATTATTTATTTGTCAGAACGTAGTAAAAAATTTTATTTTTTGATTAATGAAAATAATCATAAAGATATTGAATTTAGAAAACTTAATTATAATTTAACTTTAATTGATAAACTTAAGATATTTTTTTTTCTTTTTTCATCAAAAATATTAAATGTATATATCCTAACTCCCAAAAATTATTATTTCTATTTACCTATAATTTTTAGGAAAATTAAATTCTTTGGTGTTTGTATAAATGGACCTAATAATTATAAAAGACCAAATGAGTTTTTAAGAAAATACTTATATAGATTTAAAATTAATGATAGATCAAAAATTTTTAAAAGAGATTCTATTGTTAAGATTCATTTGAATTTAACAAAAGAAGAAAATAATAAGATAAATACATTTAACTTTAATGTAAACATTAAACATTCTGTACTTTTAAGTAAGTATTTACCAAAAAATTACGTATATGTTCATATAAAAAAATCTACTATAGATAAATTGGGGTGGGGGATAGATGATTTAGAATTTTTGTTTGTAGGGTTGCTAAAATATTATGATAATGTAATTTTTACTAAAGATATTGAAAAAAATTCAATTAGCAGTTTATTTAAAAATAAGTATAACACCCTAGATTTTTTAACTGAAAAATTTACTCCAAAAAATAATAATATTTTTTTCTTTGATAATATCGAGGGAAAAGATCTTTTTAACACAATAATGAGTTCTTCAAAAATTATTGCCTTCCACGGTATGATGACAAATATTGGCTCTTTAAAAAAAAAATTGATAACTGACTTATGGGATTGTCACATTGATAATTGGAATGATTATAGAAATTATCGAAACGCATTTTATGAATTTAAGCCGATATATGATGGATATGATTTTACAATTCCAAGCACAAGTATTAAAAAAACTTTTTCTAAGATTAAATTTTCACTAAAGAATTAAAGATGCTCAATAAATTTATAATCAGAATCTCAAACGAATTGGGAAATCAAATGTTTATGTATGCTTCCGCTTTGGGTATCGCTCATAAATTTAATAGAGAACTTTTCATTGATGATGAAACTGCATATTTATCAAAAAAAAATATTAGCCAATATGGTTTAAATAATTTCAAAATTACATCAAAGATAGCACCAAATAATTTAAAGTTCTTAAATACAATTGGTTACATTAAAAGAAAATTAATTAAAAGAACTGATTTTTTTAATAAAAACAAAAACTTCTATATTGAAAAAAAGAATAAAGATAAAATTACAAAATTTGATGATAATATAGATTCTATAAGGTTTGCTAATAATGTTCATTTAGAAGGATATTTTGAAACAGAAAAATATTTCACTCATATTAAAGACATAATTATAAAAGAATTTAAATTTACAGATAAAGAAAAATATATTAAGTCGCCTTATTTTTCTAAAATAAATGAAACAAATTCTGTCAGTATTTGCTTGAGACAAAATAGATTTAATGAAGGAAAAAATCTTTCAAACAACGTTAATAATTTAAAAAAATCATCAACTTTTACTAGCGAACAAATTATATATATAAATAAAGCTATTAATTATTTTAAAAATTTAATTGAGAAACCTACTTTTTATTTATGGTCAAATGATATCAATAACTTAAATCTTAATCTATTCAATGAAAAGATTTATTTAATCAATCATAATTCAGAATTTTGTTCCACTATTGACAAACGTTGCTTAGATTTGTTTTTAATTTCAAATTGTAAAAATCATATTGTAACTCCATCTTCTTTTAATTGGTGGGGGGCTTGGCTTTCTCAAAAAAAAAATAAAATCATAGTGAGACCATCTAATAAAAACTTCTCTTTATTTCGAGTAAATAATAAAGATCTATGGCCATTAGATTGGATTGAAATAGATTAATATTCTAGTATATATGTTGTATTATTAAAATGTCTTTATTAGAAATTGCAAAAAAATATCCTACCAGTAAAAATCATCATGGTTTTATTGAGATTTATCATAAATTTTTTTCAAATTTTAAAGATCAAAAAATCAATATTCTTGAAATTGGTGTTGAACGTGGTGATAGTCTTCGTATGTGGCGTGAATATTTTACAAATGCCACTATTTGTGCAATTGATTTACATGATCGAAATATAATTGTTGAAAATGCTGAAATTTTAATTGGTGATCAATCTGATCATTCTTTCTTAAAAACTATTATAAGTAAATATAAAAAATTTGATATTATTATTGATGACGGGAGTCATCAATCGAAGCACATTATTTCATCTTTTAACTTTTTATTTAATTATCTTTCTGAAAATGGCATATATGTTGTGGAAGATCTTCAGACCTCTTATCAACCTAGGTATGGTGGAAGTAGATTTAATTTAAACAAAAAAAAATCATCTATGTCTTTTTTAAAATCACTAGCTGACTCTATAAATTATGAACATTGTGATAAACCTTTTTTCAAAAAAAATTTTTATGATGGAAAGATAAAATCTCTCCATTTTTATCAAAATATAGTTTTTATTACTAAAGGTGAAAGTATTAACTATTTTTATGATAATTTTAAAAAGAATACTTTTAGTGATAAATTTAAAAAAATAATTTCTTTCTTATATAGATAGATATTTTTAGATCTTGATTTTATTTAATGCATTATTCTTAAATAAGTTTGCTTCTTTAATATATCTACGGACCATCTCTGTAGATTTATGACCTGTCATAGCCATAATATTACGCTCTTCTGCACCTGTTTCTGCTGTTGATGTTGCAAAACCAGATCTTAGACTGTGACCTGCATATCTCTGTGCATCTAAGCCAGCATAATTAGCATATTTTTTTATTATTAGAGCAACACTTTTGTCGGATATATCAAAAATTTTACCATCTTTTAAATCAGCCTCTATAATCCATTCTTTTAAAGTTTTTACAGGGCAGAAATCTTTATTTTCAAAGTAGGGAACAGCTTTAGTCATACCTTCTCCAGATTGGTCAGTTTTAGATTTTTTAACAAAAATTTTAACTCCTTCTGTAACAAACTCTATATCCTGATATTCAATATCAACTAACTCTGATCTTCTAAATCCCCCAGAAAACCCTATTAAAACTAGTGCTTTATCTCTCAATTTTCTTAAATTCTTTTCGTTTGATTGATTTATTGCTTTAATTAATAGTTTTAAATCTTTGATTAATAATGGTTTTTTTCCTTTTTGATTACTACCAATTTTTCTTTTAATGCCCATAAGATTTTCTATTATTATAGGATGTTTTGCATCTATATAATGTCCTTTCATCTTATGAAGAATGCTTATTGATGCTAAACGTCTTCTTAAAGTGCTGTATTTAGATGAAGATGATAAATGAGTTAGGTATAACGCAAGTATTTTTGGTTGAGTTGGCATTGCTTGAAAACCATTTTTTGAGCAAAATAATGAAAAATCCTTATAATCAGATTGATAAGCTCTAAGTGTATTCGCAGACTTAGAATTTTTTAAATTCTTAATAGTTTCAATTTCGAGGCTTTTAATGTCTGATATTAAATTATTCATATTTTCCGATAACCATTAATTATCGGAAATATATATTATCTAATTTTTAATGTCAATAGTTTAAAT
>MDTC01026278.1_pt1 | contig 11141 bp, 10 predicted proteins | sample 811181 | NCBI WGS metagenome assembly MDTC01 (sample SAMN05326644, study PRJNA326480) | marine metagenome | isolation source: seawater | place: Pacific Ocean: North | collected 2011 | reverse complement strand
GGATACGTTTCTTTTTTTAAATTCAGATTTCTTAAAGATAATCCAGGACAACAACTTGAACCCAGTGATATTGTTTCATCATATTTCATTATATATATATTTTTATTTATAAAAGTAATTTTTATTTATAAAAGTAATTTTTATTTATAATATCTTTATTTTAATTTTTAATTAAAAATAATGAGTCATATGTATAAATATAAAATAAAATATGAATTTTATATCATTTGCAAAAAAAGAAATGGGATTAACTAATCAATTGTTTGCTTTATCAAATGGAATTAGTGAAGCAATAGAAAATAAATGTAAGGTTGTTGTTATTGATAAATTTTTATGTGATTACAATCAAGATAAATACAAAAATATTTCAGATATACTAAATTTGAAAAAAATGAATATATATTTTAAACAAAAATATGATTTAATATTAGTTGATAGATATAATTTTGATTTTAAATTATTAAATGTTACTTACGGAACAGATGATAAGTATATAGATATAACACAAAGTATTAATAAAAAGTATTATCTGAATCAAAAATTATTTATAAATAAAAATACAAATATTAATAAAATTCAAGGAGATCCTTGTATTAATATGAAAAAGAATATTTGGTTCAAATATAAAATAAATAATCATATTATAATAGACAAATATACGGAAAGTTTAAAGAAACATATTGATTATACAAATGATAATTATATTCAATGTAAGATGGGTTGGATATCAAAAAAAAATGATAAATTCTTGGATATATTAATTCATATAACATATAATGAAGAATTCTTTAATATATCTAAGAAACTATTATCTGATATAAATCTAACAAACAAAGTAAATCTAATTCATTTAAGATTGGAAGATGATGGGATTAAGCATTGGTCAAAAATGAACAAAATGTCTAAAGAAAATTTTAAAAAAAAACTAGAAAATAAATATATTCAAATTATAGAGAAATATATTGATAAAAATAATACTACAATTTTATTATCATCTTCTTTTAATAATGAAGTAATAAATTTTTTAGAAAAAAATAAATACAAATATTATACGAGTATAAAAAAGCAATATCAATATAGAGAATTAAATGCAATAGTAGATTTTATTATTTCAAAACAATGTAATAATATTTTTATTGGTAATTTTAATTTAAATGGAAATAATGGTTCTACATTCAGTTTTTACATATATAAATCGCTGCAAAGTAATAATATAATATATAAATATATAGATTTAGATCATTTATAAACTAGTATGTAAAATTGTAAAAATCTTTTAAAAAAGCACATTAGATATTTTTTTTTTGTTATAAAAAGTTTTACAATTAAACTGTATTATTTTTATAATTTATATATAAATTAATATAAATTGGATATCAAATAAAAAAAATATATAAGAAAAGTTAATGAACTTTTTCTAAATATCTGGGATTTAAAACATAAAAACCTATTAGAAATAATATTATAATTATAAGAATTATAATATGATATAATATATTAAATAAAACTTATAAGTCATTTTCTTTACGATTTTCAGAATAATAAATATCAAATTTTCCACCTGGATATCTTGATTCTAATTTTTTAACGTTTTCTTCAATAACAGAATTTGGATCAAGATTTAGAGCACGACAAGTATTAATCCAATACCAAATAATATCTCCAAGCTCTCTTTTCATATGAAAAAGATTATCTTCATTTAGAGGTTTTCCTTGAAAAATACATTTTTTAACAATTTCGTTGAACTCGCCAGTTTCACTTGATAAACCCAGAGAACCAGTTAAAAGTAATGCCATATTTACATTTGGACTATTATGTTCATTCATAACATTTACCATATCATTAAGATTATTAGATTCTTTACTTGTAACTTTTTCGACAAAAGTAGAATATGTGTTTAAAATATTTCTATTCATTTTGTAAATTTGTAAAAAAAATATATAATAATCAGTTTTTAAAATTTTTTATTTAATAAATGATTGATTTTGAAAATAGATATGAATATCAGCTTAATGGGCAGAATATAGATGTTCGTGGTAATCAAATATTAATTACTTATCCAACAAGTTTAAGTACTCAAAGTATTTTTTACTCATCTGATAACGGACAGACATTCAATAATATAAATCTTCCAAATTCAAGAATAACAATACCAAGAATTACTAGTGATGGGAGTATAATATATGTTTATTCAACTATATCTAACATTTTTTATAAAGTAATGACAGATGATGAGAGTTCAACACATGTTTTTACTCGTCCTCACGGAAAAGCTTTTCAAATTAGTAATAATGGACAATATTTTATATGGTGTGGTCCTGAAACATTTATATCTGATAATTTTGGAGATACATATGATGTTTTATATGAGTCATATCATGATGTGGATATGAGTGATAGCGGGGAATATGTAACTTTAATTTCAAAAATAGATGGAAATTTAAATATAAAAGTTTCCAATATATATGGAAAAGTATGGACAGATATTGTAAAAAATATAGGTGGAGAAACAACTTTAGACAATATGGTAAAGGTATCAAATTCAGGACAATATATATTAATAATGGTAAAGGGTTATAATTTATTTTTATCTAATAATTATGGATATTCTTTTAATGAAGTTTCAAATACGACGCAAAATTGGAGTAATATAGAGATTTCAAGCGATCCGCAATATATGTATGCACAAATCAATGCACCAAACACAATTTGGGAATCTACTGACTATGGAGAAACGTGGAATATGATTTATTCAACAGAGGATAACGTCAATTATAAAAATCTATTTTTTGGAAATGATTATATGATTACATTTGATGATATAAATAATTTATTTTTAAGATATAGTATGATACAAGATACAAATCAAGATATTGATACAAATATAGATACAAATATAATAGAAAGATCACAGATTACAGCTACTTCAAAAATGTTTTTTAAATTAGGAGGGACTAGAAATTATATTTTATTATTATCAGAATTTATATCAATGTTTAAAATAACCCTTATTAGTGTAAAAATAGATATGGAAACCTTATTTACATATACTCAAATACAGACATATGCGCAACAAATAGAGATTATACAGAATTCACTACAAATAATACAAGATGCTTCAATCGATTATTTACAAAATTCTTATTTATATAGAGATGAGAGATATTATAGAGCGATTGTTAAAGATAGATATAAAACATTTAATAAAATTTTAAAAGCAATAATATTATTGATTACAAATTGTTTTCCAAATAAATTTTTCTATGAATTCGAATCAAATGGAAATAGTAGAAGATCAGCTTTTTTTGGAACTGATATATCACGTGATCAATATTTGATTCAAATGTTTGATGATAAAAAATTATTTGCATTTTTAAATTTAATAAGAGAGATCGAAAATGTTTTTAAAATGTTTTTAATAAATTTAAATAGTTTTCAATTAGCATCTATTCAAGGAACAAGTTTAATAAAAAATTTATTAGAAATCATAAGAATAGAAATATTTAATGTTTTAATCGGAATACAATCGACATTAGATAAAATAGGAAATGAATTTGAATTTATAATAAATAAAAATGTAGATTTTATTACATCAGAAGATTTAACAAATCTTGCAACATATGATGAAAATGGTTATTTAATATCAGGAAAATTTTATGATCTTGATAGTTTATTCAACGTTTTATATTCAAATCTTTCAAATGTTTTTATTAAACTTGAATAAAAAAAAAATGTATAATAAATGCCATCTGTAAAATATATATCTCATATCTTAAAAACAACTAATTCGGTAATTGATATAGAAAAAGTAATTTTATCAAAATACATTTATATTTTGAATAATCTTAAAAACACAATACTTTCCAGTCAATATGATGAAGATGAGACAAATCCATTAACACAGAATGCTAATATAAATACTAATATTGAAGAACAATTAGATAATTGTATAGCTTCAATTGAAGATTATAATACAGCTTTGTTTTCCTATACTTCAACTATAAAATTTGAAAATGAATCAACAGTACGACAAAATATAATTTCATATAGGCAAGAATTTTACAATAGTCTAATAAAATTAATATTAAGTTTTGCAAATATACAACTAGGTTCTTTATATTTAGATACTACAATGTCAACAACAGATTTAATACAAATTTTAGAAAATTATTTATCATCATCTGAAATTATTTATATAAGAGATGAAATTATTACTCCACAGAATGATGATTCTGTTGTTGAAGATGATGCCGATAGTTTAGCTTATTTTTCATATTTTGATATAAAAGAGCAAAATCAATATTTATTATTTTTTGAAATGAATGCATTTATTTTTCAAAATGTACAGAATATATTAGATAATATAATTATTAATCTAGATTTACAAAATATATTTACACAAGATTTACATACAATTTATGTTCCCAATATTTTAGAAAAAATATCAAATCAAACTTTATTATTTGAACAATTAATTATAGAAATCAAAGAAATGATTTCTAATATTAATAATTCAACCACTATTGAAGTTGGTTCTATATACACAACTAAAACTATTTATTTAATTTATGAAAGTTGTAGAAATATATACAATTTATTTTTAGAAATTGAAAATTTTCATAATTTTTTACTTGATTCAAATTAAAATAAAAATAATTTAAAAAAGTATTAATAAAGATATAATAATTATGCAAAAAAAATGCGGTATTATCTTATTTAACGAAGAAACAAATGAATTTCTTTTAGTTTATGGTAAAAAATCAAAGAAATGGGGATTTCCTAAAGGTCATAATGAGCAAGGTGAAACAGAAATTGAAACTGCAACAAGAGAATTTATGGAAGAAACTGGATATACAATAGATATTAATCAATTTTCTTGGAATAAAAAATTTAAAATTAAAAATAATATTTATTTTGAATTAAATATTAAGAATAAAGATTCATTATTTTTAAAATATAAAGAGATTCCTGATCAAAATGAAATTTTAAAATTAGATTGGTTTCATAAAGATTCTATTAATAAAATTGATTTCAATAATTGTAATTTAGGCTTACGAAATTGGATTTTACGAAATAAATTTCTGAAATATAATCATGATAATAGATTAATAAAGAATAATATTATAAAAAAAATTGAAATATAAATTATAAATATAAATTGAATTATAAATATAAATTGAATTATAAATATAAATTGAAATATATATTATATTATATAGATATAATATTTTACAAATTATAGATTAAGTTTTAAAAATTTTTTGCTTTTATCAACCAAGAGCTAGATTGAATTTTATTACCTAAGCCATCTATTAATTTAATATTTCTTTTTTTACATATTTCCGCTTCTGGTATAATATCATTAAATTGGTCTCCTCCATTACAAAAATAATCTGGTTTAGGTTCTAATGTGGCTAATGTTTGACATACTGTTCTATCTGTATCAATTGATTTTGTTACAATATCAACACATTTAAATTCTTTAATTAATTCAATTCTTTCATCAACTGGCATGAATGGTCTTCCTTTTTTTAAAATAGCTTGTTCATCATTATTGACAATTACTAAAAGTTTATCACCTAACGCTTTTGCTTTTCTAAAATATTCAAGATGTCCAACATGAACAGGATCGAAATATCCACTCACACAAATAATTTTACTCATATATTGAATTTTATTATTATTTTTTTTATTTTTTTTTATTTTTGAAAAAATTTATTGGGAATCCGATAATAAAGTATTAAATTCTATTTTTTTATTTTTTTTAAGATAGGATAATATCATTAAACCACAATCGCATATATCATCCTTTTTTTTAAATGTTTGAAGCCATTCTAGCGCTATTTCATCATCTTTAAGTAAATTTTGAAAATATTCAACAGCCCATTTTTTTCTATCTATTTTCTTTGAGAATTTTTTATCAAAAATAAGTGTTTTATTCACAGCACTATATTCTATTATATTTTTTGATGGAAATTTTAGAACAAAATGAGCAAATAATTGCGAGCCTAATTGAATTGCTTTATAGTTTATATTTTTACCATAACCCATTTGTTTTTCAATCAAAATGACATCACAATCTTCGAAAATTGAATTATTGGAATTTAAAAAATTATGAAACATTAACCAAAAATCTTTATCAAATTTTATTTCTTTCATTTTTTTATCTTTACAAAAATCATGTGAGTTTATATTTACAATATTCCAGTTTTGTTCAATTGTATTTATTTTCATAAATGCAAAATTATGAATTCCAATATCAAATGCTATTAACTTCATTTTAAAAAAAAAAAATATATATTTAAATAAAAATGCAAAAAGAATTTACAGAATATCTTAAATACTTTACATTATCAGCCGTCATCCTCATATTTTCTCTGGCTTTTAATCATTTATTCACAGATATTAAACGATTATATATTGATACACATTTTGGAGCAGTTATATCAGATATTGTTTATATTATATTTATTCTCATTGTTCTCGTTATCTTATTACAATTCTTCAAACCAAAAGGATATAAACTATTTTAGATTCTATTCGCTATTATTTGAAAATGTTAATCCATCGTCATCAAAAGTAGAAGTATCATTTGTCTGTTGTGCAAGAATTTGAAATATAAATAAAAAAACTATTATATTAAAATTCATTTAATTTATTAAATTAATTTATCTCATTAAATTAATTTGCACTATTGATTTTTTTATTTTTTATAACTTTATTTATGTATATTGAAATATCATGAATTGATGCATTATAACCACAAGAATCTCTATTTTGTAAATAAGCATTTATATCTATATTATTTTCACGATTCCATCTTCCCAGAGGAAACTTATAGTTTGCATTTGTATAATTTCTAAATGTATAATATAACTGTTTAAATATCATTTGTATAAATATAAAAAAATTTTTTTTTTTCATTTTTCATTTAACGTGCCATGAATAATAATGAATTTTCAAATGCTGTAATTTCTGTAATAAAAGTAGTAAAGGATGATATTAAATCAGTTCTTGCTGTTTTCATATTTGCAACATTGTCTTCATTTAAAAATACACCTAGTGTAAAAATTGTATAAAGTAATTCAGCTTCCATACAGAATTTATGAATATTCTCGCAAATATTTCTTACTCTTGATACAATTGTTTCTAAATCATCTTGAATATAATAGAGTAATGGACTATTTCTTTGCCAACTCATATCTCTATAATAGACTTCAATACAATTATGCATTCTGCAAATAAAATCTCTAAGTGTCTGTATTTTCATTACAATTGAATTTCTTGTATTTTCATCACAACAATTTAAAGCTATCTTATTTCTTGAACTTGGTGATGTATTTGTCTCTAATGTTGTTGTTCCATCACTCTGTGGCATATCTGGATATGCTAAAGCTATTGAGTCAATTGCTCTTGTTATTATTTTTGTCCAGTTTGTCGTTATTTCTGCCAAATTATCAATATTTGTCACAAAATCATCTACATCATCCGAACCTGCCAAATCATTGACATATTCGGAATTAGTTGTGTTTAAAGTGCTCAAAGATGATAAAACATCATCAATTGATACGGAGTCTGTTCCTGCGCTATATTGAATCTCAGCATTAGATCCGTTGCCATCAGTAGCCAATGTTAGTGTTTCATTGGAATTATAACCCATACCTCCATAATTTAATGTTAATCCTGTTATACCTCCACTTCCATTGACACTACTTACTGTAACAATAGCTCCATGTCCACCTCCTGCGCCATTCAAATGAATATTATCATTTACTGCATATCCACTTCCACTATTAATGATTGATGGAGAACCAGTTATATAACCACTTGTTGCTCCATCTGTTCCATCATGTAATTCATTTGCAGTATTTATTGTTCGTTTTAATTTATTTGTATCAAACAGCGTAGTCAAAAATAAAATCATATGTTCAATTTTTCCTGAGATGTAGAATACGGCTGCACGACTTTGTCTTGAATGAACAGTAACATCATATTGTTGTGTATGAGTTCCTGATGTATCACCAGTTGCTGTAAAAGTGATTGAATTTGTTCCCTCATCACTACCACTCGGCGTTCCTGTAATTGTCGCCGTATTGTCTCCATTATCTGTCAAAGAAACCCAACTTGGAGCTGTTCCTAATTCAAAACTAAAAGATTCATTAATTGTATTCAAAACTGTTATATTATATGTATAGATTTTATCTGATAAAGCAAATGCTTGTGACGAACTTGTTATTGTTTGTCCAACTAATGCTGATGATGATGTTAAATCAGTTGTTCCACCTAAAGCATCTGTCGATGTTGCTGTAAGTCTTATATATTTATTATTGTGTGTTCCTGATACAGGAGAGAATGTTGCATTTGTTGCTCCTGTTATATCTGTGAAACTTGAATCATCATCTGATACTTGCCACTGATATGTATAAGTTGTTGCACCATCTTCATCTGTTAGATTTGATGTATCTGCTGTCAGTTCATGTCCTTCTTGAACTGTTCCCGTAAAAGATAGTGTTCCAGTATTTTCATCATCTACATTTGATACACTTATAGTAAAAGTATGATCAGTTACACCGCTTGATGGATCAGTAGCACGAATTGTCACATTATTATCTCCTAAATTTGCGTGTAATGGTGTTCCTGTTATTGTCCCCGTATTATTTCCATTATCAGTTAGACTTAACCATCCTGGTAATGTTGGTGCTGTCAGTGTAACAGTTTGTCCATCTTCATCAGAAACAGTTACGGTATATGAATAAACACTATCTTCATTCGTTGTTGTTGTTGGTGTTGATGTAAAAACAGGTAAATCATTTACATTTTCAACTGTAATTGTAAAACTTTGATCTGTTGTTCCTCCACTTGGATCTGTTGCTCGAATTACAACACTATTGTCTCCTAAATTTGCTTGTAATGGTGTTCCTGTTATTGTTCCTGTATTATTTCCATTATCAGTTAAACTTAACCATCCTGGTAATGTTGGAGCTGTCAATGTAACAGTTTGCCCATCTTCATCAGATACCGTTATATTATACGTATATACGCTATCTTCGTTCGTTGTTGTTGTTGGTGTTGATGTAAAAGCTGGCGAATCATTTACATTTGTTACTACTATTGTAAAGGATTGATCAACACTAACTCCACTTCCATCCGTTGCCCGAATTGTTACACTATTATTTCCAACATTTGCTTGTAAAGGAGTTCCTGTTATTGTTGCCGTATTATTTCCATTATCAGTTAAACTTAACCATCCTGGTAATGTTGGAGCAGTAATTGTCGTATTTTCACCATCAACATCAGACACCGTTATATTATACGTATATACGCTATCTTCATTTGTTGTTGTTGTTGGTGTTGATGTAATAGTTGGTGCATCATTTGTATTAGATACAACAATTACAAATGATTGATCGGTTGTTCCACCATTTGAATCAGATGCACGAATTGTAACTGAATTATTTCCTACATGGTCATTTAAAGGTGTTCCTGTCAAAGTTGCTGTATTGTTTCCATTATCAGTTATAGACAACCAAGTTGGTAAAGTTGGAGCTGTTATTGTTGCTGTATCTCCATCTTCATCAGATACAGTTATAGTGTATGAATATACACTATCTTCATCTACAGTTGTAACAGCTGTGCTTGTAAAAGTGGGTGCATCATTTACATTAACAACTGCAATTGTAAAACTCTGTTCTTTATATCCTCCTGATGCATCTGTGGCACGTAATGTAACAGAATTATTTCCCACATTTGCTTGTAACGGAGTTCCTGTAATTGTTGCTGTATTATCACCATTATCAGAAAAAGACAACCAAGCAGGTAATGTTGGCGCAGTGATTGTTGTTGTATCACCATCTTGATCAGTGACAGTAATATTATATGTATAAACGCTGTCTTCATTGGTTGTCAGTGTAGGAGAACTTGAAAATTCAGGTAATCCATTTACTGTTATTGTAAATGACTGTGTAGCTACAACTCCATTTGGATCAGTTGCTGTTAGAACTGTATTATGCTGTCCAACATTTGCATCAGCAGGTGTTCCTGTTAATGTTGCAGTATTGTTTCCATTATCTGTAAATGTCAACCAATTTGGTAATGTTGATGCTGCGATAGTAGCTGTTTGTCCATCTTCATCAGAAACTGTTATATTATACGTATATGTGGAATCTTCATTGACAGTTGTAACAGCTGTGCTTGTAAAAGTTGGTGCATCATTAACATTTGCAACCGCAATTGTAAAACTTTGTTCTTTATACCCACCTGATGAATCAGTAGAACGTATAGTCACAGAGTTGTCTCCTACATTTGCTTGTAATGGAGTTCCTGTTATGGTTGCTGTATTGTCATTATTGTCAGTCAGACTCAACCAACCAGGTAATGTTGGTGCGGTAATTGTTGTTGTATCTCCTTCGGGGTCCGAGACAGTAATATTATATGTATAAACACTGTCTTCATCTGTGGTCAGTGTAGGAGAACTTGAAAACGTTGGAATTCCATTAACAACAATATTAAAAGATTGTGTTGAGCTTCCTGTGGCATCTGCTGCGTTAAGTACAACACTGTTTGATCCAATATTTGAATCTGATGGCGTTCCTGATAGAGTAGCAGTGTTATTTCCATTATCTGTGAAAGTTAGCCAAGCGGGTAATGTTGGCGCTGTAATTGTTGCGGTTTCACCATCTTCATCAGAGACGGTTATATTATATGTATAGGTAGAATCTTCGTCTACGGTTGTAACAGCTGTGCTTGTAAAAGCTGGTAAATCATTCACATTAGCAACTGCAATCGTAAAACTTTGTTCTTTATATCCACCTGATGCATCAGTAGCACGTAGAGTAACAGAATTATTTCCTACATTTGCTTGCAATGGAGTTCCTGTAACTGTTGCTGTATTATTTCCGTTGTCTGTAAGAGCTAACCAACCGGGTAATGTTGGTGCAGTAATTGTTGTGTTATCACCTTCTGGGTCTGTAACAGTGATATTATAAGTATAAACACTGTCTTCATTAGCAGAAGTAATAGCATTACTGGTAAAGGATGGTAAGCCATTTACAGTAATTGTGAAAGATTGTGTTGAGCTTCCTGTGGCATCTGCTGCGTTAAGTACAACACTGTTTGATCCAATATTTGAATCTGATGGCGTT
>MDTC01020701.1_pt1 | contig 11141 bp, 12 predicted proteins | sample 811181 | NCBI WGS metagenome assembly MDTC01 (sample SAMN05326644, study PRJNA326480) | marine metagenome | isolation source: seawater | place: Pacific Ocean: North | collected 2011 | reverse complement strand
TCGTTTCCTCCGGTTTTCTCCACTTCGTTTCCCACTTATGTGACCCAGGATTATTCTCTTCCCCCTACGCACATGTATCTCTTCAGCTCCTATCTCGCTTTCCCCTTCGTTTCCTCCGGTTACTCCGATTTATTCACCGCGACCTTTGCGCCCACAGACGCTCTAGCCTTTCCCCGAGACTCTTTCGCTTCTCGGTTCTACCGCCTCGGTTTCGAGGCTCAGTTTTTGTGGCCCGCGAGTCGCGCCGAAGCGCCCTCACACCACTCCCCCGGAGCGGCAAAAATAACAGGGTTATGGGTGGCCCATAAACATTTCGCTAATATTGTCGCAGTTCACTGGAAATAAGGGTCTTAGACAGTGTCTTTCCACTGCAAATTACCCTCCGCGCAGTCCGCGTATTTTCTTCCTCATCTCTGAACTCACTTCTCCTTCTGCCATTTCTTCCACTGGCCGAGAGAAACGACGCCGAAGCACATCACCCTCCACAACAAAGATGCAACCAGCATCATCTCCAAAGCAAATTACCCCTTCATCACTGAAAGCAGATACAATTCTAGAATGATGTGACATCTCAAATTCCACACTCCCTCCTTTGGGATCTATCAGTGAAATTGTAGATTCACCATTACTTGAAGATGATACCCAAGCTCCTTTTTCGGCAACTAAAGACGGTCCAAATCTTAGGACATCAATCATCCCACTAAGATTAATCGTCCAAGAACCCAAATCTTCGCTAGAAGAAACGCCGCCCGATTCCATTCCAACCACCCAACCACCAAAGTAGTCAATTGCTCGAATCGAAGACTCAACTTGTGAGACAGAAATTACACTATGTTCAACGATTTCTGAGATCGTCCCGTCGCTATGTCCCAGTACTACAGGCCTCTCCTCACCCCCGATTCCAATTGTCACAGGTTGCCGTTGTTCCAATTCAGGATACTCCACTCCATACTCAGAAACTATCGCAAAACCAGATTTAGGGCGACTGAGTCCCAAGATCATTTTTTCTCCTTGTTCAGACAATGACCAAGCCCTGCCAACCGTCTCCCACCTATTCCTAACTTCACCTTCAAAATCGATTTGCCAGACAAACCCTTCTGAATAGTCTTGAATCTCGAAGTTGTAGACAGATGTCGTTATCCATACAAATCCATTAGAAACCCTAACAAAGTCGCTCGAACCTTCCAATCTAACACTCCAGATTACTTCGCCAGAATGCTTCCCAATTGCATGAATATTATCAGACTCAGTTAGGAAAAAAATCTCATCATCGTAGTCCGAATCGGAGCATGGTCCTTCAAAATGGAGTCTCCACAACTCTACTCCCCTAGAGATATCCCAACACGCAACTTCCCCGGATCTGGATCCTGCGAGTAGAAAATTATTCGAAACTCTAACGAACACACATTCGCCGTCAACTTCTCTAACGTAGGAGGAATAACTCTCCAGACTTACTGCAGTCATTGAGCACCTCTTTGGAAAATCAAGCAATTACCCCGTACAGCCTCTCTACCTTTGAAGTCAGATATCTCACAAATGCGTCGGGTGAAGGAGACGAACCCGTCGCCTCTTCGATAAGATCCGCTGGCCTTAGCACACTCCCTCTGTTGTGAACATTCTCCCTCATCCAACCTAGAATATGCTCGAAATCACCACTCCTAATCTGATCATCATGCGTAGGTAGATCATTCCTAGCAGCCTCAAGTAGTTGTGCAGCGTATAGATTACCTAGTGTGTATGTGGGGAAGTAACCGATAGCACCCATGGACCAATGAACATCCTGAAGGACCCCAAGGGAACGATTTGGAGCCTTAATTCCTAGGTACTCCTGATACATCTCATCCCAAGCATCGGGTAATTCGTCAACTTCTATTTCACCTGCGATCAATTGTTTTTCAATCTCATACCTAATCATGATGTGTAAATTGTAAGTCGCTTCATCGGCATCCACCCTAATTAGCCCAGGCTCCACTAAATTCACTGCTTGCCACAATTGCTCGGAGCCAATTCCATCCATATTATTCTGGAAGCACTTCTTCCAAAGTGGTAGTGACCACTCACAAAACTCCCTTGATCTGCCTACTTGGTTTTCCCAAAGACGACTCTGACTCTCATGAATCCCTAGTCCATTCGCCTTTCCAGCCGGTTGGAAATCAAATTGCCTAGGAAGCCCCTGCTCGTAAGTGCCATGACCAGTTTCGTGCATAGAACCGAATAAAGAACCGAACGGCTCGTCTTCTCTGTAACGAGTTGTCCATCTAACATCATCTGGATTTGGCCCCCCACAGAACGGATGTGTCGACAGGTCTCGTCTTCCCGCAGAGAAGTCGAAGCCAATCGCCTCTGAAACTCTCTGGCTCAACTCTTCTTGGGCAGCTTGACTCCATGAGTTATCTTCTACCCATGATATATCCGGCCTATTCCCGCTGTTGACCACTGCTCTGATCAGCGGGGCAACATTGTCCCGAAGCTCCGAGAAAAGAGGATCCAACCTCTTTACGGTTAGTCCGCTTTCATACACATCAAGAAGCGCGTCATATCGCAAGTTTTCATAACCATAGAAGTCCGCCTTCTTCCGGGCATGTTCTATCGCTATGGCAAGGTCATCTCTAAAAATCGAAAAATCATCTTTTTGACGAGCCTCAGTCCAAGAAACAAGCGCCTTTGATCTGTGCTTAGCCATCTCTTCCACGAATTCTGTTGGTAATTTGGTCGCTCTATCGTAAGACTCCCTGGTGAGTCTAATGTTGGCTCTCTGAACATCATCAAGGCCATCATCCAATTCAATCTGTTCCAACAAAGATCCAATCTTCGAGTCAGTCAGTCTCTCGTGCGAGGTCTTCGAAATCCATGCAAGCTGCTCTGCTCTCAATGGTGCGGCCTTTGGAGGCATCAAAACCTCCTGATCCCAACTTAGAAGGCTCCCAATCTGTCCAATCAAGTCAATATCTTTCAGTCTCGCAAGCAGTTCTTCGTATGCACCCATGACCATCCCAAAGAGGACCAAGACACATATGTTGCGGCTAATCTGAAACCTCTAAAAAAGCGAGCGTTGATATGGCCCACCACTAATCAAGTACCGAGGAAACGGGCATGTCTGAGAAGGAACTCGTGGACTCCCTCAATAAAGCACTTGCATGGGAACTCAGAGCAATAGCATTGTATTCACATTACTCCGCGTATGTTTCTGGGATTCACAGACTGCATCTAGCTGATCATTTCAACAATGAGGTGAACGAATCCGTCACTCACGCAGCAACCGTCCGTTCGGCCATTGTCAAACTAGATGGGACAGCTATTACAGAGCGTGATGCCACTCCAATTCTCCATACTTCAAATTATAATGAGATGCTGGCTGAGGCATATGAAACCGAAAAGAAAGCCGTAGAGACCTATAGTGAGATATTGCCATTGGTGGAGAAAATTGGTGATACTGAGCTTTTCGACTCACTGGAAGTAGTATACTTCGATGAACAGCGTTCAGTCGAGGAACTAAGGATGATGCTGAAGGATTAGAAAAGTCGATTTGGAACACCAAAATATTACTTCCATGGTCCCTAACCTTGATGCTATGTCCCTCCACCGTTGATTCTGTGGCACGTAATGATTCAAGACCCAATGTTCCTGTTCCTGATCGAATAGTCCTGCATCTTTGGGAACAGGACTTCCAAGCCGACCACTACACAGTCACATCCGAGGTAACTCGTTCTGGGATTGCAGAATCTTGCGCATTGCATCCTCCAAACGTCTCAAGAGCAATGAGACAACTGATTTCTCAAGGGTTTATCTCTCAGCACAGTAGGTCTATCAGAGGAGAAAACCGTAGGCAGAAGACATGGCAACTAACAGAGGACGGTAGGGAGTTTGCGAGAGGAAGAATTTCTGAACTACGTTCACTCCACGTCTTGGTGAGATCGAAGGATGGCAACGTTCTCGAAATCAGAGCGGATGAGGCCGCCAATAAGTTGCATGCTGGTCTTAGCCTGCTTCAAATCCTGATGCACGCCCAACACGAAGGGGTCCTAAATTTTGGAGACATTCGATTCGGAGCGCTAGTTAGAAGAAACGAAGATAACCCACAACCAGAATTAGCCACTGTTCTTACTGGAGCCCATTCAACATATCATACAAATCCCCCAAAGACACGAAAAATACATGGAAGAAAGGATGAGTTGGATGATTTGGATGAGTGGTTCAATTCTCAAAGACCACTTCTAGTCATCTCTGGAATCGCTGGTTGCGGAAAGACAACACTAGCATCACATTGGATTTCAGAGATGATGGATTCTAATCCAAGTCTCGAGACTATGTACTATCCATGCCAGCCATGGGATTCTCCACTTGGAATAGCAACAAGCCTACTTCATCGAATTGGTATCACCGAGGAATCAGAAGATCCTTACAATATCTTGGACACTCTTCCCTACAAACCTGCAGCTAGATTGGAAATAGACGCATTTAGGAGGAGACTAACAGCACACTTGTTGGATGAGAAATCTAAGATAAATGACTCTGAAGGCAGAGTCCAATCAAATGAAATTATTGTAGTCCTAGATGATGTTCACAATATCGGAACCAGCGGAGACCATCTCTTCGGTGCACTACTTCAGACCGCTGAGAAAACCCAACTAAGGCTATTGATGATCTCACGAACAAGTCTAGCCTTCTACGATCGTCGATATGTACACACTCTGGACAAGGTTTCGGAATTGGCGTTATCAGGGCTTTCGCCGGAAGAAATTGAAGCGTGGATAGAAATGATACAGGTCCCAGAAAATGCTGTTGCATCAGAGATCCACAGAGTAACAGGAGGGCACCCCCTCGCTGTAGAATTACTGGAAATGTACGGACAGACACTACACGAGGACTGGCTCAGATTCTTGGATGAAGAAATTCTCAATGTCCTCCCGGATGAGCACAGGGAGATCCTTTCAATTCTAGCAACCTCAGAACGACCGATTCCCTGGGAGAAGTTAGCAAGTGCTGCAGAAATCGATGGAACCCCCCCAGTACAACTTGTTGAGAGGGGACTAATGCTTGAGTTAGATGAAGGAATGTGGTTGCACGAGGCTCTCAGATCAAGACTACTGAGGGATGTTGGAAAGCCATTCGAAGAGAGGCTAAGAAAACTAAACAACGCTGTAGACTAGGACATATGCTTGTCTAGCCAGGAATCCATACTCTGCTTTGGCATAGCCCCGGTCATCCTATCTACGACCTCACCATTTCTGAATAGAATCAGTGCGGGAATGCCCCTTATGCTAAATCTCCCTGAAGTAAGTGGATTGACGTCGGTATTCACCTTTGCAATTGTAATCTCTCTTTCGTCAGCAATCTGCGACAGGACCGGGGCGACCATCCTGCATGGTCCACACCATGGTGCCCAGAAATCCGCTAGCACCCACTCATCGCTCTTTGTCGTTACTTCAAAGTCTGTATCGCCAGTATCTACAACCTTACCCAATATCCCACCTAGTACGGGGGTCGTTCCCCTCCCTATCAATATGTGTGTTATTGATTAGTTCAGATTAGAAGGTATTGAGAACCGGCACCGCTTCCTAATCGACGAGGAGAGCATGGAAATTACACCCAGCATACTAACCGCAGACTTCTGCAGGCTGGGTGAAACCATCGACGAGGCACTCGATGCTGGAATTGGTTGGTTACATATGGACGTCATGGATGGAAATTGGGTAGTCAATCGTACGATTACCTTTGGACCTGCATTGATAAAATCTGTCCGAGAAAGAGTTGGCACTGATGTTTTCATTGATTGTCACTTGATGATTACAAACGCGGAGGAGACTTGGGAGCAATATGCAAATGCAGGCGTCGATATGGTGATTGCACATCTAGAGGCCGTCGATGATTTCCCAAAACTGATTTCTGAAATACATGACTCAGGAATTAAATCTGGATGCGTGATTAATCCCGACACTCCTATCGACGGGCTTCTCCCATTTTTATCTGAACTTGATTTAGTTCTGGTAATGTCAGTAGTACCCGGAAAGGGCGGCCAATCTTTCATCCCCGAAGTAGAGGGGAAGGTAAGATCACTTCGCGAGGCTATCGACTTTCAGATTGAAAATGGTGGTAGAGAGACAAAACTCATGATCGATGGTGGAATAAAAGATCACAACGCGGCATTGGTAGCTGGATGGGGTATTGATATTGCAGTAGTTGGCTCAGGTCTAATCAACAACCAAGCACCAATCAGCAAGAACTTAGATTCCATCACAAACTCTCTGTAAATCTAATTTATATCCGAGGCACATCTTCCACTATCCATGGTATCAGTAGAGTGGATGAGGCAAGAGATTCTCAAGGTCGTCCCCGAAGCAACTGTCGAAGCTACCGATTTGCACGGGTCCGGTGATCATTTCCATGTAAGAGTGACATCGGAAAGCTATGAAGGAGTGTTGCCACTCCAGAGGCAGAAACCAATACTGAATCACTTCAAGGAGTATATTTCTAACAACACCGTACACGCTCTTGACCTGAAGTGCATGACTCCGGAGCAAGCCGAAGCGTCCACTAACACTGCTTTCGACCCACATGGTCAAGAGCATGAGTTCTATGGGGTGCATATCCGCAGACCAAGGAAGGAGTGATTGAGATGAGTTTTGACTGGACGCCAGAAGAGCTGCAACAAGTAGTTGACGAAAACAAAATTGTGATTTTTATGAAGGGCACACCAGAACAGCCTCAGTGTGGATTCTCCGCAAGAGGCTCACAGGTTCTCAGCAGTGTAATCGCAGAACTAGGCATGGAGACTTATGCCTGCGTAAATGTCCTCGCTGATCCCAGAGCCAGACCCGCATTGAAGGCATGGTCAGATTTCCCAACCATTCCTCAGGTATTCATCAACGGCGAACTGATTGGGGGATCAGACATAGTTCTGGAGATGTATCAGTCTGGAGACCTTCAGAAGATTCTTGCTCCAGAGTGAGGGATTGGATGCCGACGCCGGCCGATGACCGGCGAATCATGCTAATTTCTCTCTTCGGAGCGATGCTGCTCTCATTCGCACCTTTGTTGTATATTCGATCCAACACTTCTCCCGTAACAGGGGCGTTCTTCCGGATGTTGTATGCTCTCCCCATTCTCATCTTCCTTGTATGGTACTTGAATCGAGATGACCCGAGGGGAATTAGGAATCGGATGCTGGCCTTTTATGCGGGCTTGCTTCTGGCAATAGATTTCGTCGGCTATCATAGTGCAATTGACTATATCGGAAGTGGAATTGCAACTCTGATTGGAAACTCCCAGGTAGTAATAGTGACACTGGCCAGTTGGTGGATGTTTGGTGAACGGCCCAATCGGATGATAATATTCGCTCTCCCAATGGTAATGCTCGGACTCATGCTCATTTCCGGAATATGGGACGATGAGCCATATGGGGACGATCCAATAAAGGGAGTTGTGGGCGGGATTGTTGCAGCTATATTCTACTCTTCATTCCTCATCCTTTACAGATTCTCGAATAGGATTCAAGCACCTTCTGTCAATCTCCAATTGGATGCTACCGCAGGGGCTGCAATGGGACTTCTCATTTCCGGAATACTTCCTTTATCCAGACTTGATATAGAACCAATTGACTTCTCGTTCACTTGGCCTGGGCATGGTTGGATCATCTTGCTCGCCGCCTCCTGTCAGGTAATTGGGTGGATCGCCATCACATACGCCCTACCAAGACTCCCAGCTGCGCACACCTCTTTCGCTATCCTTCTCCAACCTGTACTAACAATTCTATGGGGAGTCATAATTCTCTCCGAGAAGCCATCAATTCAGCAGATTGGAGGAATGTCACTGATATTCGCGGCAATAATTGCAGTAACCATGTTTGGTACCGCTGAAACCACTAGTAATGAGTCAGGATAGAGCCATTCGGCTGACCTAGTAAGGTGTACAGGAGAGAGATAAATGCGAGGGGATGGGATGCACTCTGCGAGAACCTTTCGTCCTGTACAGTCAAGGCAGAAAGGCGACAATAGTTAATCATTGTGAGAAATTTATAGATTTTCTCTGGTTTTCTGGAAGTTCACTCCACCGTAAGAACCTCTGGTCCACCTTCAGTGATGAAAACAGTATGCTCGAATTGCCCAACATCGCCTCCATCGACATCTCTCAGCGCGCTGTATACCTCAAGAAATCTAATTGAGGTCAATTTCTTCACAAGAGCATTCCATTTCCTCTTAAGTGACTCCTCATCCTCTTCTGGAAACGGCTTGCTAAGCAGTGGAGAAGCCCACCTCTCTGCGAATGGAAGGGTGCTGTATCGTTCTTCGATGTATCTTGCCATGGTTGCCCCAAGAGGTTTCAATTTCCCCTTTGAGAGCGCCTTTCTAATCCTAACATCTCCGGTCACCCGAAGAATATTCGATGAATCAGCAGGTGGTACATTTTCAATCATCCCACTTTTTCCATTGGTATTGAAAGGCTCCACTGCATACACACCTCCCGCTTCTACTTCTCCTTTGTAGCTAGGGTTTTTCGGACCACATGCATACATCGGTATTGACACGCCTGAGTGCAAGTTCCATCTCTCCATCTTGTGACCACTTAGATTTCTGATTGGCTCAAAACCAGCATCTACAGAAGCCTGCTGAGCAGCTTCTCCAATCACATGCCAAGGGGTGCCAGGGTGCATCTTCTCTATCGCAGCATCTCTGGCATCTTTTGCTGCTCTAATTTGCTCAGTGTGCTCTCCTCCGTTTCCGACCTCAATCGTTAGAGCATTGTCACCCAACGCTCCTTTGATGTGGACTCCAACATCGAGCTTGACAAGATCCCCATTCTGGAAAACCATCTCACCCTCAAAACCCTCAGGGGGTGTCAATTCTGAATTCGATGTATAGTGAGCAGCTATATCGTTAACTGAGATTGTCACGGGGAAGGCCGCCTTCCCCCCATGTCTTCTGATGAACCTCTCAGCAGAATCTATTACTTCGGACCACTGCTTTCCAGCGACAATCTCCCCCTTGATTCCTTCCAGAGTCCTTCTAGCAACGTGACCCGCGTCTCTCCATTGCTTCAGATCCTCCTCTTCCACCATGCTAAAATCTCCTCGGTACTGACTTTCCCCTCTCTGACTACCTCTATATCTGGTGACTCAGGCGAACCGCAGACCGTATGCCATGCTATCAAAGTACTGGGTAGACCACCATGACATCCTCCATCAACGCCCAAAACAGTATGTTCCGAGGTACATAGAGAATCTGCTGCTTCAATGCAATTAAGAAGAGACTCTTGACCTGAATGATTTGCACTGGTGGCAGTCAATGGACCGGTCTTGAGGAGCAGATCTCTAGCCCTTGAATCCGAGACCACACGAACAGCAACACCTCTGATTCCTAGACGAAAGTCCATTTCTTCTATTGGTTTGAGGATTATGGTTAGAGACCCATCTGGAAAGGAGTCTAGTATCTCGTATACATCATCCGTGACCTCCACAATCTCACTAGCCTGGTCAAGATCGGCTACCCCCAGACTAACAGGCGCACTACTAGGTCTGCCTTTTATCTCAAACAACACATCTAGAGCACTAGGTTCAGGGATGCAACCCAGAGCAGGAAGTGTGGAGGTTGGATAGACGATGCATTCTCCAGAACGTACCCACTCAATGACATCGTCCATACTCCCACCATTATCTGATATGCCTTCTACTTCCAGGAGGCAGGGAAGCAGAATGAGCAACAATTGTCCCCACCCGAAGATCAAGATTTGATTGATGAGTGTGTCTCTGTGAGATTCGAGCCAACTCGTAGATTCCGAAGTAGAGGTTCAAAACGGGTATTAGATACAAGAGCTTTCCAACCGCTCTCTTGTCCCACATTTCACTGGTCACCGCATCTCCATTATCCTTCACAATGGCGATACCAAGCAGCTTCTGACCAAGGGATCTTGAGAAAGCCAAACCAGTTACTCTCCAGTAAAGCCAGTGGCTGGCAAGCAATATAGCAGCGAATGCACCAGAGTAGTGAAAATCAGACGATGCCCATAGCCCTACATTCAGAGCATTCGCAATCATCCCCCCAGTTGAAAGGTTCAGTACTGAGTATACTATTGTGACATCAATAACGAAGGCGATCATCCTCCTTGCCCAAGAGGCCAGTATTGAACCATCTGGAACAGACCAATGATCATTCTCCTGGGAAACTATTGCTTGCGCCAGCGTCCCTCCGCCGTGAATCGAGATGGGGGAGTCATGATCGCCCATTCATGCACCTCATGCAGTACCCAGGAGATGCCAAGCCTCAAGTTTACGACTCCTAACATGCTCAATCCAAGATTTCCAATTATCATCATGCCTCAACGTATCCGGATTTCCAATTACCACAAGACCACGCTTAGATCTGGTAAGTGCCACGTTAAGCCTCCTTCTATCAGATAGGAAACCGACGTTTCCATCCGAGTTTGACCTCACACAAGAGAATATTATGACATCTTTCTCTCTTCCCTGATATCCGTCAACAGTCCTAACCTCTACGCCCTGCAACGACTCCGGCAGCATATCCCTAATCGCCCTAACTTGTCCAGCGTATGGCGTGACAATTCCAATGTCCGTTAACTCAAGCCCACCATCATCAACAAATCCCATCAGAATTTTCACTACCCATGCTGCCTCTGCTGCGTTCTCCTTCGAGGCTCCATCGGGTGAAAGTAACTCATCACCATCGACAGGAAGGAACGTTAACGGTGAGTCCCAATTGGGCCAAAGCATCCCAGGTGGAGCCTCTCTCTCAGACTCATCCACACCATCCTCAAGCATTCCTCCGTAGAACTGAGAGTTTGGAAACTCAGAAATCGATGGATGCATCCTATATTGAGTGTTAAGCAGTAGCGGCTTAATCCCCATGTCTACCAGCCGTTCGAATAGGGACCTACTCAAACCTCCATTCTCAGCTCGTCGAGAAATAACGGTCGGAGGTAGTTGTCTGTGATCACCAACCAATACGACCTGTCTGGCCCCTTTCACAATGGGCACCAATGCCGCAGGCTCGGTAGCCTGAGTCGCCTCATCAATTAGTACTCGGGAAAACCTTCTCCCATCGAGTAACTCATGTCCAGAACCAATGCAAGTACAACATAGAACCTGGGCCCTATCGAGAATGTCATCTCGAATTTGCCTTTCGAGCCTT
>MDTC01093509.1_pt1 | contig 11142 bp, 9 predicted proteins | sample 811181 | NCBI WGS metagenome assembly MDTC01 (sample SAMN05326644, study PRJNA326480) | marine metagenome | isolation source: seawater | place: Pacific Ocean: North | collected 2011 | reverse complement strand
CATTAATGACAAAGCAATTCCAAAAAATAGTGCAAAGAAAATAACCTGTAACATCAGCTTGCTGCTTGAGAAAGCAGCAACCAGGTTTTCAGGGACCATATCCACTAGAGGTTGAAGCGGCCCAGTCTTGCGATTCTTTGCATTTTCATTTTTAGTCATCATACTTTGATAGTCAGAGGAGCTTTTCTCCTCATCTAATGCAACTTGAATTTTCTCGATCTTCATTGGATCTGCGGTAGAGATAAGATTACGCCCATCCTTGACGGCAATCCCTTCTGATTTCGCCCAAATCTCATAGCGCAATCGATTCGAATCTTCCAATGAATTTTTTCCTGGTTGCAACGCATTAACTAAAGAAAGACCTAAAGTTACTGATGCAACCGTAGTGATTAGATATAAACCCAAGGTCTTCGCACCAATTCTACCCAGCTGACGTACATCTCCAAGACCTGCTACCCCACCAACAATTGAAAATAGAACCAATGGAATTGCGATAAACTTTAGACAATTGATAAAAATCACACCAAAGGGATCAATAAAATCAATGGTGAATTTATTCAAACCTACTGTACCTGAAAACAATGCCCAAAGCACTCCTAATAACATACCGATAAGTATTTTCCAATGCAATGCTATTTTTTTCATAGAGGTTTTTTTACAAAAGTACAATTAAAGACGAACATGATTTGATAGCTAAAGACGTAGTTTCGTATATTTGAGAACAAATTATAGATATGGCAGTTTCTTCAAAAGAAATCGAGTTTAATTTTAATGAAGACAAAATGCGTCTCAAAATTCGTGCACTTGAAAAAGAACTTGAAAAGATTCATCTTGGAGGCGGAAAAAAAAGAATCGACAAGCTTCACACAGCGGGTAAACTTACAGCCAGAGAGCGAATCAAACTACTTTCGGACAAGGGTTCAGAAATGCAAGAAATTGGAGCATTTGCAGGTCATGGGATGTACGAAGAATATGGCGGTTGTCCTTCGGGAGGGGTTATTGTTGTTATTGCTGTTGTAAGTGGCAGGAGATGCGTTGTTGTTGCCAATGATGCGACTGTAAAGGCCGGCGCATGGTTTCCAATAACAGGAAAGAAAAACTTGAGAGCACAAGAAATAGCTATGGAAAACCATTTACCAATTATCTATTTGGTAGACAGTGCAGGTGTATTTTTACCTATGCAAGAAGATATTTTTGCAGACAAAGAGCACTTTGGTAGGATTTTTAGAAATAATGCAAAAATGAGCTCCAAAGGTATCGTTCAGATTGCTGCTGTGATGGGAAGCTGTGTTGCCGGTGGCGCTTACCTTCCGATTATGTCAGATGAATCTCTCATCGTTAACAAAACCGGTACCATATTCTTAGCAGGTTCCTACCTTGTAAAAGCTGCAATTGGAGAAAATATCGACAATGAAACTCTCGGAGGTGCCACAACGCACACCGAAATTTCGGGCGTATGTGACTATAAGGTTGAAAACGATAAAGAATGCCTCAAAACCATTAGAGTACTAATGGATAAAATCGGAGCTCCGGAAAACGCTGGTTTTGATCGAAGTACATCCATTGATCCCAAAAGTGCAATTCAAAAAGTATATGGTATTTTGCCAGCAGAACGATCAAAGCCCTATAAAAGCAGGGAATTGTTAAAATGTCTAGTCGATGAATCTAAATTCACCGAATATAAAGCTGGTTTTGGAAAAACACTATTAACAGGTTATGCTCGTATTGATGGATGGAGCGTAGGAATTGTTATGAACAACCGAGAACTCGTTAAAAACGGGAAAGGTGAAATGCAATTTGGAGGTGTAATTTACTCGGATGCGGCCGATAAAGCAGCACGATTCATAATGAATTGCAATCAAAAAAATATTCCGTTAGTATTTATTCATGATGTTACTGGTTTTATGGTTGGTTCTAAAAGTGAACATCAAGGCATTATTAAAGATGGTGCTAAAATGGTAAATGCAATGGCCAACTCGGTCGTTCCAAAGTTCTCCATCGTAATTGGAAACTCATATGGTGCAGGAAATTACGCCATGTGTGGGAAAGCATATGACCCAAGACTAATCGTGGGTTGGCCGACTGCTGAAATTGCCGTTATGAGTGGCTCTGCCGCTGCTAAAACCCTATTGCAAATTGAGGTTTCTTCTTTAAAAGCGAAAGGTGATAAAATCACGAAAGAAAAGGAAAAAGAGCTTTATGATAAAATCAAGAACCGTTACGATGCGCAAATATCACCTTACTACGCAGCAAGTAGATTGTGGATAGATGCCATTATAGATCCTATTGAAACCAGAAAGGTTATTTCTATTGGTATAGATTCAGCGAATCACAAAAAGGCAACAGAGGCATACAACGTTGGTGTGTTGCAGACTTAATTAATTATTCGCTGGTCTTTCCGTTGAAGTAATGGGTATATCCAAAACCAACAATTAGAAACGAAGACTTTCGATCAAACTCTTCCGACTCGTAACCTGCATTTCCTTCTACACCTATATATTTTGGTCTAAAACCGAAACCATAAAAAGGATAAGCGATTGTTAGTCTGTATGAATTAGAGTCGTCAGAAGCCAATACCAAACCAATATTAGGTTCAATGTAGGCCGACTGAAGAATATTCAAACGAATGCCATTTTCATACAGAGCATCTGTTTTAATCATTGAATGCATGTACCCAAACTTTACACCAACATCTGTTCCGAAACGTTCACGCCAAAACCTTTCATAGCCAAGCTTCATGAACCCGCCTAAACAATGCATTCCGCCATAAATCGCAGAGGGTACACTGAACTCATTTACGGCGAAATAGGAGTAATGCGCACCTAAACCAAAGGCAAAACCTTTTTCTAAAGTATATTGATAATTAGGTGAAACGGAAACCAAGCCTTGCATAAAATCTTTAAATGGCTCATTCACAAATGAGTTTGGCAAACCAATCTCAAATGTAAATGAATCATCAATCTCCATACCCTGAGCCAAAATGGTCCTGGATAAAAATCCTAGATTCAAAAATAAAATCATCATAAAAACTAAAGGACCTCTCACGATTATTAAACGATTTTGCTACTTAAATATTGTCAGTCTATGGTTTTCCTTAGAAGCGTACCTATATCCACTCTAATAAAGTTACTTTTTTAATTCCTTGGAATGAAACTCTTTGGTTAAATTAATGTAAGAATCACTGTAACTGTTGTCTTCATTTCTAATTATTAATCTGAATGTATTGACGGGGGTATAAAAATTGGAGAGCGCAACCACAACGCGTGAATTCGGTTTAGATTCTTTAGCATCAATGATTACGATCCTGCTAATATGGAGGGAAACTCGTTTTACGTAATCTTCCAATAAATCTAGTTGTGTATGCGGTATAATCAGCCAACATGTCCCATCTTCAGTCAATAATGATTTGAGCAATAATATGAACCTATGGAATCTTTTCTTTGAGGTATGCTTTGAGAGCTCATTAGTACTTTTCATGCCGGCAGATTGCTCAAGATAAAAAGGAGGATTTGATACGATAAGATCATAAGACCTTGAAAAAACGTAATTCAAATAATCTCCTTGCATTACATTGACTTGTTTAGACCATCTTGATTTCCTTACGTTGAATAAGCAATCTTGGAATGCGCCTTTATCAATTTCAATGGCATCAACATTTAAAATTGGAAATTTTTGACAGAGCATTAGTGAAAGCACACCGGTTCCAGCGCCTAAATCCAATGCGTATTTTGGATTCTTTGCAGATATGAGTGCACCTAAAAGCATGCTATCCGTACCAACTTTCAGCGCTGTTCTATTCTGAGAAATGGTAAAGTATTTGAATTGAAAGTCCTGAGCCACTAATATGCCTTTGCAAACAACACTTTTCCTCTAGACGGGGCACCGCTGTAGACGCAAACCCCTGCCTCTTGGACCTGATCTAGAGGGATACATCGAATCGTTGCTTGCGTTGCTTCCTTTATCTTGATTTCGGTTTCCTCAGTTCCATCCCAATGTGCAGACACAAATCCACCTTTATTTATAAGCTTTTTAAAGGTCTCAAAATCGACAGCCTCACTTGTTTTATCCTTGCGGAATGTATCGGCCTTCTCAAAGAGATTAGACTGAATTTCTTTCAATAATCCTTCAATGAAATCCTCCACTCCATCAAAAGAAACAATTTCTTTCGTTTTTGTATCTCGTCGTGCTACCTCTATATTTCCATTCTCAAGATCTCTCGGACCCATTGCCAGTCTTACAGGGACACCTTTTGTTTCGTATTCAGAGAATTTCCATCCTGGTCGTCTATTGTCATCGTCATCATACTTAAATAAAATGCCTTTTTTCTTGAAAGACAATCGGAGAATCTCGAATTTATCCGAAATCTTATTTAAATCTTCAGAGCTTCGATAGATTGGAATACCCACAACCTGAATTGGCGCTAAAAGAGGAGGCAGAACCAATCCCTCATCGTCTGAGTGACACATAATCAATGCTCCCATGAGCCGAGTTGAAACTCCCCAAGAAGTTGCCCATACATGGTCTAACTTACCCTCTTTATCAGCAAATTTGACATCAAATGCTTTTGCAAAATTCTGACCTAAAAAATGAGAAGTGCCTGCCTGAAGGGCTTTTCCATCTTGCATCAAAGCTTCAATACATAGGGTATCCTCTGCACCAGCAAACCTTTCTGATGCTGTCTTCCTTCCTTTGACAACAGGCATTGCCATATATTGCTCTGCAAAATCAGCATAAACCTCCAACATTTTCGCTGTTTCTTCGCGAGCTTCCTGATTCGTTGCATGTGCCGTATGCCCCTCTTGCCATAAAAACTCTGCTGTCCTTAAGAAAAGTCTCGTTCTCATTTCCCAGCGGACAACATTAGCCCATTGATTGATTAGTATTGGGAGGTCTCTGTAAGATTGAATCCAATTCCGGTAGGAATTCCATATAATCGTTTCAGAAGTTGGTCTCACTATCAATTCCTCTTCTAGTTTGGCCTTAGGATCAACTACTACGCCACTTCCATCCTCTGCATTTTTTAATCGATAATGTGTCACTACTGCGCACTCTTTGGCAAAACCTTCCACATGGCTCGCTTCCTTACTTAAATATGACTTCGGAATAAATAAGGGAAAATAAGCATTTGAATGGCCTGTTTCTTTAAATTTCCGGTCGAGTACCTCTTTCATTCGCTCCCAAATCGCAAATCCATAAGGTTTTATGATCATACAACCTCGTACATCTGAATGTTCGGCCAAATCCGCCCGTTGAACTAACTCATTGTACCATTTTGAATAATCCTGTTTTCTTGTTGTATGCTTCACGCCCATAATAAAGATTCTAAAGTGCAAATTTAGACAAACGATTCAATATTACCACCACAAATAAAATCTTCCTCAAGGAAGCATTTCATTGTTTACTAGTGCATTTGTGTATTGCTGATATACGGCTTTGATTTTTCTATTGATGGCCTTATCAGAATTCAGGTCATCATTTATTTCATTCCAAATGATTGGCTTTCTTCCCGGAGACATGGAAACAATATTGTTCTGATAACAGGACATATTAGGCATATCTCGACCGCTGAGGTAAGAGGAACCAAATGAAAAAAAGTCTACCTCAATATTGATTAGGTCCAAGATCGTAGGCATCAAGTCTATTTGTTGCATCGTTTCATTTGAATCGATATTGGGCAAAACACCAGACGAATGGTAAAAAGCTATTGGTATTCTAAAAGACCAATCTAGGCTTCCCCTATCAGTTCTCGATGTTGGTCCAACATGATCAGCGCAAAATACAAACAGTGTATTGTCAAACCAGTCCTGTTTACGCGCCTTCAACCAAAAGTCTCTAAAACCATAATCTGCATAGCTAATTGATTTACAAAGCGGATCGGGTCCTACTTTCGTTATGTCTTCAAAACCTTCAGGAATAGTAAACGGATGATGAGAAGAATATGTAAAAATCGTGGAAAAGAACGGCTTACGCATTCCATTCATAATATCCACGGTCCAGGGCAAAAAATAATGATCTGGAATACCCCATGTGCCATCAAAATGCTCTTCATTATCGTATTCGGTACGTCCGTAATATTTATCAAAACCACTAGCCAATGTGAACGAGTCAAAACGCATAGAACCATTTGTAGGTCCATGAAAAAAAGAAGATGAATAGCCATTATTTTTTAGAATTCCTGGAAGACTATTATATTCATTAATGCTGTAAGTAGATAAAATAAATGTCTCTTTCATCCAAGACGGTATAGAGGCTAAAATCGCCGGAACAGCATCCATAGATGACTGTCCATTCGCAAAGCCATACTCAAAATACATACTTTGATTAAGAATAGAATCTAAGAAGGGTGTGTAACTCTCCTCATTATTAGGCCCAACATACATAGAACCAAAACTTTCAAAAATGATTAAAACCACATTGGTCTCATCTTTTAAAATACCGGCAGGGACAGAACGTTGGACCGGATTAAAAATGGCGACAGCCTCCTGGTCAGTGAAAAATTCTTTTTTAACTAAATCCGTTTTATTTATCGTCTTAAGAATTGTGAATGCCGAATTCAAAGCTGCAGGTGCATTTTTTAAAGAGGTGTATTTACTCACTTCAATTATATCCACCGGCTTGAGCTGAAAACCTCCCCTACCTGTAATTACCGCTGAAAACAATGTGACAAGGCAAATGAGCCAGGCGGAAATAGTGCTCAGACTCGATTTATTTGTTTTGATTTTAAAGAATAAATAAACAACCAAAGACAAAGAGAAGATAAAGAACAAAATCAACCACCAAAACTCGGAAATAAACTCAATTGCTAAAACCCCAGCCTCATTTTCAGAAAATAGAAATTTAAAATAATGAAAACTTACACGTTTTCTTGTAAAAGAAAAAAAAGCAACATCCCAAGCATTTAGAAAGAAAACAATGAAGGTGACCGGAACATAAAAAATGAATCTAATGGTTCGTCGAAACCGCTCGAACGATTTGTTCATGGGAACGATGCTAAAAAAAATGAACGGCAAATAAAAAAAAGAGATTGTAATTAAATCAAACCATGCACCAACGGTATAATCGAAAAAGCCAAAATCCAGAAAGAATGACGAATTACTGATAATGAATACAACTCGAAAAAGCGTCAGAAAAGCTAAAATAATGCCAAGTTGAGCAATAAGTGTAGTATAAATGTTCCTTGGCTTTTCGTACATCCTTTAGTAGTTCAAAAGCTGCTCAACAGCTTTTGTAAAACGATCCTGAGGTAAAAAAATTGCTTCTATGGTTGCGGCGAAAGGTACCGGTGAATTTAATGAACCAACACGAAGCACGGGAGCATCGAGGAATTCAAAACAATGCTCTGTGATCAATGCGGATAGTTCACCTCCTATACCGCCTAAAATACAATCCTCGTGGAGCACTATGGCCTTCCCTGTTTTCTTTACACTCGTGTAAATGGTCTCCGTATCCAAAGGAACCAAAGACCTAAGATCAATAATTTCTGCCTGAATATTAGGCCTATTTTTCATTTCTTCAACAGCCCAATGGACACCTAAACCATAGGTGATAATGGTTAGATCATCGCCTGTAGTCACAAGATTTGCCTTACCAATTTCAGTAGTATAATAAGTCTCTGAAACCTCCTCCTTAAGACTTCGGTAAAGATACTTGTGCTCAAAAAACAGTACGGGGTTTGGATCCTCAATAGCTGCATTCAATAGGCCTTTGGCATCGGCCGGATTTGATGGATAAAGAATCTTAAGACCAGGAGTGTGAAAAAACCAAGCCTCGTTACTTTGCGAATGGAAGGGTCCTGCAGCTGTTCCTGCACCAGTAGGCATTCGAACGACTACATCAGCGTTTTGCCCCCACCTCCAATGAATCTTTGCCAGGTTGTTTATTATTTGATTGAAACCGCAGGTGACGAAATCTGCAAACTGCATCTCCACCATTGCCTTCATCCCTTTGATAGATAAGCCAAGTCCTGCACCAATAATTGCAGATTCACAAAGCGGAGTGTTTCTTACACGTCCTTTGCCAAATGTGTTAACTAAGCCCTCAGTTACCTTAAATGCTCCGCCATACTCGGCAATGTCCTGACCCATAAGCACTAAGCCAGGATACTTTTCCATGGATTCATTAAGACTCTGTTGAATGGCATCAATAAATCGAATTTCTTTTTTCTTCCCTTGTTGATCAATTACATGCTGAGTGAATGGTGCGAAAACATCTTCTTCCTCCTTCACTTCATCCGAAGAAATTAAAGGCTCATTTTGAGCCATATCAAATGAAGACTGAATTTTTTCTTTAAGCTCCTTTCGATATTCAGACTCTATTTGATCAGTTAAAATACCTTCCTCTTTCAGAAACATTTCGTAGTTCAATAGCGGGTCTTTTATGGCCCATTCGTCTTGCAATCCTTCGGGATAATATTTGGTTCCTGAAGATTCTTCATGTCCTCTCATTCGGAAAGTCATCGCCTCAAGAAGGACAGGTTTGGGAATTTTTCTAATCTCACTCGTAATATTTCTAATCGTTCGGATCACCTCCAAAATATTATTACCATCCATTTGAACGGCCTCCATACCATATCCGATTCCTTTGTCAACGAATTGTTTGCACCTAAACTGTTCCTCTGAAGGAGTTGACAAGCCCCAGCTATTATTTTCTACACAGAAAATTACTGGTAAATTCCAAACGGCAGCAACGTTTAAAGACTCATGAAAATCTCCTTCCGAGGCTCCACCATCACCTGTAAAAACCAAGGTTGCCAACTCCTCTTGATTTAGGATATTTGCCAAAGCTATACCATCCGCAATACCAAGCTGCGGTCCAAGGTGAGAAATCATCCCGACAATTTTATGTTCTTGTGAACCAAAATGAAAAGACCTATCCCGACCTTTGGTAAACCCATTCTCCTTTCCTTGAAATTGAGAAAATAGCCGATTTAGAGGTATATCCCTCGTTGTAAACACCCCGAGATTTCGGTGCATAGGGAGGATATACTCCTCATCTTTCATGGCTAAGGTTGCTCCGACGGAGATTGCTTCTTGTCCCCATCCAGAAAACCATTTCGTAATCTTACCTTGCCTAAGCAGGACGAGCATTTTTTCCTCAATCATCCGAGGCTTCAGAAGGCTCTTGTATATGGAGAGAAGCTCGGACTGAGAAAAACCCTGCTTATCAAAAGAGATGGCTCTTTTCATGTTTTCATTTAACTATTGATCATTGTCGTAATGAATGGCTTTAAACCTTCATTCCGCCTACTACTCGTTCTTTACGCTTATTTTTTTGTAGACGCTTCCTAGAAACTAGAATATATGAGGATCTTGCAGAGCCTCGCATCATATCAACTTTGAATTTTTTATTACCGTACATTAGCTCTGGCCCACCATTTGCACTCCAATTCGCAACGAAGTAATAACGATCTCTAGGTTTATTAGATTTGGCCTTGAAAGAAACATATTTGTTTGCACCTAGCTCAAATCTAATGTTCACCTCCAGATTAGATCCAAAACTTTCAAAAACACATTTCGAATTGGCAGGAATAATAATAGTTTCACTTTTATCCGTTGAACTTGATACCAAAACACCTGAATCGTCAGTTGAAGTCTGACTGGAGGATTCTCCAACCTGTTTTAAAATAATGGTAGACGAGGTGAAGAACTGAACTTTTCTCATCTTTTCCTCCGAATTTAAACCAAATTCTTCTTTGACTTGGTTTGTAAATGGAACTTTAACAGCACACGAAAACAAAACCAATACAAGCGCGAATAACCCAAATATTTTTTTCATACCTTATTTTTGACAAATTTAATTTTTTTTCAGTGAAGAAAACATCAAGCGAATATAGTTAACTTTAGATATTTAAACCTCATGAAAGAAATTTTCTTTATAACTGTTTTATTGTGCTCCATTTTCTCTTGTAGAGAAGATAATGCAAAAGAAAGTTTATCATACTTAGAAATTGGCGCCTCTGATATCAAAAATTCAAAAATTAAACCAAAAGAATCAGTCCAAAAAGATACTATTCAGATTAATTTTAATTCAGAGCTATTTACCAAGATAAGCGGCTCAAAAATAGACTCTGTTACATTAAATCTTAATAATGAGGTAATTGACCGGGTAAACCATCTAAATGCAGAAAAAGTCAACATTTTCATTGACTCGAATACGATACAATTTAAATCTTGGGATTTTAAGGATTCGTTAGATCTAAAAATGGCCTGGTATAATATGCTAGATTGTTTTGGTGAGCATTGTGAAAGTATTGAGCTATTTGATAGCCTGTTTCAGACCAATAGTTACAATCTTGTATTTACTACTGAAAAATCGATTGATTGGATTTCATCGAGACATAATCTAGAGAAAAGGGATTGGCGCTTATACCTCAAAAAGAAAAGAACTAGACCCAAGTATAATTATGTTTTTGAAATTTTAAATAACGAGCCCATTGTATGGTATGATTTAAATGAAAGAGGTATGAACCCTAAAACAGATTTGAATGATTAAAATTTTAAACAGAGGATTTATTAGCGTATCACCAAAGTCATCCTTTTATTTAGAGGTAGCCAAAGAGATTGATGATTTTACTACTGACCTCGCAAATCCTGAACCTACTATATATCTTATTGAAGAAGATTTTTGGGATAATGACATGGTTCTAAAAAAAAACTTTAAGAAAATTGTTTCGAGTGAAAAGAGGCAGCTAAGCCCTTCACAACATCTCGAACTACCCAAAATAAAACCTGAAAATGCGGACCATTATTTTACATTTAGTTTCGGTAACCTAGTCATAGATAATGAAGATGGCGGAATTGAATCTACAATAGACGATTTATCAAATTAGCATTAAAATAGCTTGGATCGTAAGATACCTCCTCACCTATCCAATCTGGTTTTTCAAAATTTTCTAGCTCAGATTCAAGTTCTATTTCTGCAGTAACGAGCCCTTTTAATTCATCTTCAAAGACATCGACCTCCCATGTTTTAGTTGAATGATTGATGAGGTATCGTCTTTTTCTGAGCACCTTCAATTTAAAATCCAAAATCATTTGTTCCGCCTCCTCGAAAGGTATTTCATACTCGTACTCACTCCTTGTTAAACCTTTGGTTGGGCCTTTTATGGTGAGGTAGGCCTTGTTATCGTGCAGCCGCAACCTT
>MDTC01171578.1_pt1 | contig 11145 bp, 8 predicted proteins | sample 811181 | NCBI WGS metagenome assembly MDTC01 (sample SAMN05326644, study PRJNA326480) | marine metagenome | isolation source: seawater | place: Pacific Ocean: North | collected 2011 | reverse complement strand
CCACAGCATCTGCAATATGCAACAGTGGAATGTTTACTTTATCGGCAATAACAGAACTGCTAACATGAACTGTGTTACTAGCCAGCAACAAGGCATCACAACCAGCCTTCTCCAAGACTAAACAATGATCCACTATATATTCAACCGCCAACTTTGGTTTTACAAATAAGTCAGACACCCTACGAAAGTCCAGACTATGAATCATCATGCGTGGGTTTCTTTGCTCCCCCCATACTTTAATTACTTGCTCATTGATATAGCGATAGTATTCTTGGGTGGAATGCCAGCTCAACCCGCCGATAACTCCAAGTAGTTTTCCTTGCTGCGGAGTAACAACCATAGAAAAAAGTGACCTTCAAAAGCTAACTTAATCTCGACCAAATGATACTTATAACGTCTCAAACTCGATTTCAAAGCCTCGCAGGCTTAACCGCTCTACCAAAGATGTCCCAATCATAGCGCTGGGAGTACCAACTCCGCAATGAGCCGTAGTCTCCCCAATACTTAGAGCTACCGCAGACTCCGCTAACATGATAGCCGTCGAACCATAGCCAGGATCCTTTGGACCATTGAACTTGACTCTTGCGCAATGAGTGCCGTCTTTATCTATACCGTGAATAGCCACCCGAAAAAAACCATTCTCAATGATATCTGGGCTAGGTCCACCCCCTATTTCGGGCAAAAATTTTGACGCCAACTTACGTGAAGTCGGGTGCAAGGCCGTCAGCGCAAAGCCAGTAACAGCCGCTTGTATCACACTGGCCTTAACCAAGGCAACAGGTCCTGCACCAGCCAGCATAGTTTCAGAATAATGAAAGTCATCTCCCCATGGGCAATCCCACAAAAAGTGACTACGCCTGACAATACGGCTATTAATTTTTTCCATTATGAAAGGAGTAGTCCACTTCCGATAAAACTTATCGTATAGAGGCCTACTCTGGTCAACACCATAGACAGGAGGCAAACTAGTCAAAGCATTAACATTCCCAAGACGCTTCCGAATCTCCCGATCCTTGCCTAGATTAATGACATCCATCAAACTTTCTGCGGTACCACGAGAAAAAGTACCTTTTATGGCGCGTACGTAGTATTTAACTTTGGGAAAAAAGGAGCCAAGATTTTCCTTAGCCTGTTGTTGCAAAAATGCAGAACCGATATCTGAAGGTATCGAATCAAAGCCGCAGCTATGAACGATTTTGACCTGCATTTGCTTCGCTTTATCATGATATTTATCTATCATATCAAATATAAAAGGCATTTCGCCAGTGAGATCACAGTAATGAGTTCCTGCCTCAACACAAGCTTTAACCAACGGTTCACCATAACGCAGATAAGGTCCTACAACCGTTAACACAACGTTAGTCTGGTCAGCCATAGCTTTAAGGCTATTTTCATCCGTGGAGTCTGCTTCAATAATATCCACATGAAGGTTGAGCTGTTTCATAACCTGATCCAGCTTTTCTCGATTACGCCCCGCTACCGCCCATCTAACTTCATGGCTTAAATAATTATGGCTTAAATACTCAGCAACCAGCTTACCTGTGAAACCAGTGACTCCATATACAATAATATCGTACGCTCGCTGCTGCATTTTGATCTCCAAAGATAAAACAAGATCAACACTATGTTATTTTGAATAACATGAAAAAACTACCTAGGCTAGGACTTAGGAACAGAGACATATTTTACCGTCAAAACTGCAGATAGAAAAATAAAGAAAGCTGACCAAGAAAAGACTATTTGAGGACCGACTCCAATTGCCAACACCCATGTTCCAAAGAAAGGAGCAAAAATACCTCTGACACCTGTGAGAAAAGTATGAACACGCAGATATACCGGAGCGCGAGATCCTTGACCAAAAGCTAGAATACCAATAGTCCACGCCAATTGCCCACCAGCACGCCCTAGCCCCCAACAAAACGAACCTAAAACCAAACCAACAAGAGAAGAACCGCCTATGACAAAAATCATAAACCCCACCGCCATCACCACATTAGTCACCGCACGATAACGGACAATACCAATGCGATCAAATAAACCGCCCCAAAACCTAACAGATATTAACATTGCTATCGGAGGAATACCTCCCATCAACCATGCTGCCGTCCGCAAATCCAGCCCAAGATATTCATCGTTATTAATGTAAAGATAGAAAGCAAAAAGGCCGCATAGATTGGCAACACCAAGCATAAACTGGAATAATAAAAATAAAGAAAAATTTCTATCCCGTAAAACTAGCCGAAAGCCCGTCAGCAAACCAATATGAAAACTCTTCTGTCGAGAATGAACATCTAAACGGCCCATGGGGATCAACACTAGAAATCCCAAAAAGGCCGCAACAAGATAAATCCAGGCAAAGTATTCGGGGTGATTTTTCAAGTAATCGCCAACCCACCATGCTGTCAATGCTGCAGCTAACTGGTTAAACCAGCGTGTGGTGGCCACAGCTTTCCCCCTCATTTGCTGATCATAAATCTGTCCATAAATCACCGACAACTGTGGCATGCTTAATGACAGCAAAATAGAAGCCAGAGTTACCTGAAACGTAAAGGCCCAAGAACTAGTTTGATAACCCAACAGCCCCACCAGGAAAAAAATAAAAAGAAGCAGCACTCCTAAAACCCGAGGCCAAACATAGGAGCTCACCAAAGGTAGTTTTTGCGTCCAATTTGCATAGAACAAAGACAAAACCAAACCGACCATCAATGCCGATTGTAAAAATGCAGCCTCCATATCACCTGCACCCAAAGTCTGCTTGGCCACAACAATCGCAATGGGGGTTACCAGTGTCATCAGGATACCAGCAACAGCTTGGTGAGCTATATCGACGGATAATACTTTTGAATTAACACTCGTTATGCCAAAGATTCTCTTTATCCAATTCAGTTTCTCACCCTCTGCTTGAACTTCACACCTCTTCAACTCCATGAGATGATCGGCTATTTGATTCAAATCATCTTTCTTGCCGCCTTTTATTACTTAGAGCGCCTTAATGTACAATAGTATACTCATATAGACCGACTATAGGCAGCTAAGATGATTGTTTCATCACACATAGAGGTGTAGGATAACTATCGTCAAATTAAGTTTGCAAAGGCTCAAAAACTATCGAGGCCGTTACTCTCCAAGCACTTAGTCAAAAAAACTATGGAGATAGAAAGCCCTTAAAGATGAACAATCATCATAAAAAAGATCAACCTGAGTGGGAATTAAAATATGTCCTATCAATCTTCAAACATGCGCTTCATCACGATCATCAGCCATTTTTTTTTAACGAGCTTGATAACCCAAACGACAGCCGTCGCCAAGCCCACTCCTAAAAAAGGCCCTCGAATTCTTTGCGTCGGGGATTCCCTAACAGATGGGTACGGGGTAGATAAAAAATCAGCATACCCTGCTCAATTGGAAAAGCGACTGCATGCTGGAGGCATGCCCCATGCGCAAGTGATCAATGCAGGAACTCCAGGTGCTACCTCATCTTCAGGTCTGGCCACGCTAAGGTTTCACTTCAAGAGGATGAAACCAGACTTGGTGATCTATGCACTGGGTGCCAATGATGGACTGCGAGGCATCTCTGTGCAGGAGACGGAAAAGAAATTGGCCGCCGCTCTTGAATTCATGCAATCTGCAGGAGTCAAAGTGATCCTAACCGGCATGCAAGCCCCTCCCAACTACGGCAAAAAATTCCCTAAGGAATTCGCAGCTATTTTTCCAAGGCTGGCTAAAAAATATAATGTTCATTTGATGCCATTCCTACTCGATGGAGTAGGCGGCGAACGAAACCTTAACCAAGCTGATGGGATTCACCCGAATGAGGCCGGCTACAAAGTAGTGTCTCAAAACCTATATGATCAAGTCAGGAAAATTTATGTCGATTCTGTCAATTAAAGAACTAACCAAAACTTATCATCAAGGTCATGCGGTTATTCCCGTTCTGAACCAGCTGGAACTAGAAGTAAAAGAAGGGGAAGTAGTCGCCATCATTGGTAAGTCAGGAGCAGGAAAATCCACTCTGCTGTCATTGATGGCAGGTCTAGATGCACCCGATAGCGGTACGATCACCGTCGACAATGTCCAGCTTAGTTCCGCTTCAGAACAGGAAAAAGGTGCTTTCCGCAGTAAAAAGCTTGGTATTGTTTTTCAACAGTATCATCTAATGTCATCCCTTACAGCCATAGAAAATGTCGCCCTACCCCTAGAAATTCTTGGGGATAAGAACGCCATGAACGCAGCCGAAAGTGCGCTAAATGCTGTTAATCTAAGTCATCGCCTAGACCACAGACCACAACAACTGAGTGGTGGAGAATGTCAGCGGGTCGCCATTGCCCGGGCTTTTGTTGCTCGCCCATCGCTATTATTAGCTGATGAGCCTAGCGGTAACTTAGATGAAGAAACAGGCAAACTAGTCTTAGATCAACTATTTGAAATGGTCTCGGAAACTAAGATGACAATGGTACTCGTGACTCACAATCATGATCTAGCCGACCGCTGCCAAAGAACATTGACCCTGGAACGAGGTATCTTATGCTGATCAAGCTTGCATGGCGAGAAATGCTTAACAATAAAAGGTTTAGTCTGCTTTTTATGCTGAACCTTGCTATTGGCCTCTCAGCATTTGTCACTCTTGATGGCTTCAAAAGAAATCTCGATCAAGTCCTGCAAGGAGCATCAAAGAATCTTCTCACTGCGGACTTGGCCATAGGTAGCCGCCGCGAAATTAATGATGAGGAAATCAGCAAAGTCCTTGACCTTCTTGGGCAACAGACAAAACATCATGAAGTCTATACGCTATACTCCATGGCTACTTATGGTGACCGTTCTACCCTAGTTGAACTCAAGTTCATCGAAAACAGCCATCCTTGGTATGGACAGATAAAACTCCGCCAACAAGGAGTTATAAAATCAGGAACAGTCCGTAATATTAATGAAAAAAATTCCGTTTGGTTAGCACCTGAGCTCTTGATCCAGCTGGGTATGCAGATCGGTGATAAAATTAGCCTTGGGGCTGAAGACTTCATCGTTGAAGATGTCATAGAAGATGACATTGGCATGTCATGGACCGGAGCCAGCGTGGCCCCAAGAATCTATATGGGCTCTAATCAGTTAGAGGCCACCCAGCTCATGCGCAAGGGCAGCACATTTAGACATGGTGTATTATTTAAACTTCCTCCTGATCTTAATGCCAATGAGGCCGAAGAAAAAATCAATGCTCTTTTTGATGATCCAGCAGTGCGAGTCACCAGTCATCAACATTCAGGCGAAAACACAGCGCGGGTACTGCAATACCTTTCCGACTATTTAGGGTTAGTTGCCCTAATAGCCTTCTTCCTCTCTGGTGTTGGAGCCGCCTATTTGTTCCGCGGCTATCTAGGCTATAAAACAAAGGAAATTGCCATTCTTATGGCGGTAGGTCTAGATCCCATCAAAGCAGTCTGCCTGTATATGATGCAATTATTTGTCCTCGGCCTTGCGGCTGCCTTGATTGCTTCGGCTCTAGGCTCAATGTTACTGCCCGTGACTGGAGTCTTAATTTCACAGCTAAGCCCCTTACCGCTGGATCCACAGCTCCCACTTGCCAGTATTATCCTGACCATTATTATCGGTGCTGGTGGTGCCGTGATCTTATGTCTACCCCTGCTCATGCATATTTCTCACATCAAACCAGCAGCTTTATTTCAGGAGGCCAGCGGTCACTATCCTCCTGTATTTGGGAAACGCGAGTTTTTAGGCATGTTGCCTGTGGCTATCACTTTTTATTTAGCTGCGGTATGGCAGGCTCATAGTTGGTTTGTCGGTTCACTTTTCGTAGGTTTGTTGGCTGCCTCTAGTGGCCTAATCATTAGTACTGGCTGGCTGGCTTTAAAAAAGCTGCCACAAAAAATGGCCACCAAACTGCCATTGCGCACTGCGTTCCGCTACCTCAGCCGCTCACCAGTCCATGCTTTGGCAGGTTTTCTTGCCCTTAGTGTTGGCTCGCTTCTAATTAATTTAATTGTTCAGGTGCAACATAGTCTTAGTTCTGAAATAGGCAATCCAAACGGCAAAGAAATACCGTCGCTATTTTTATTTGATATTCAAGAAGATCAGAAACAAGAGATGGTGGATTTCATCAAAGAACAGGGCAATGAAACCCTCTATACCTCTCCCATCGTGCGCGCAAGAATCAAGAGCATTAACGGCAAACCTTTTGAAAAAAACACCGAACAAAACTTCAGCCGCGAAAAGCAACAAGAAGCTCGCATGAGAAACAGAGGGGTAAACCTGTCATGGGATGCTAAATTGACCGCCAGCGAAACTCTTACCAAGGGGCGTCCATTTTCAGGTGACTATGTTTTTGATCCGGCTGCGAATCCGGTAAAACCAGGAGAAGTTTCACTGGAAGTTCGTTATGCACGCCGCTTAGGAATCAAATTAGGGGATCAAATCACCTTCGATGTCCAGAGCATTCCCATCGAGGGGAAAGTAGTCAGCCTCCGAAAAGTTCAATGGAATAACTTCAGACCTAATTTCCTGATTAAATTTCAGCCAGGGGTCCTCGATGATGCACCTAAGACTTTTATTTCAGTCATCCCAAGCATCGGCTTTGAGGAAAAAACTAAGCTACAAACAGCTATCGTCAAACAATTCCCGAACATATCAATCATCGATGTTTCGAAAGTAGTAGGCAAAGTTGTTAGCCTGACGGAACAAATGCTGTGGATCCTTAACTTTATTGCTGCCATTGCTTTACTAGCAGGACTTATTGTCATCTACTCTATCGCTAATCATCAGGTGAAATACCGCACAGCCGACAGCAATCTGATGAAAATTCTCGGAGCTACCTTTGGCCAGATAAGAGCCTCTGTGTTATGGGAATTTTTCTTTCTCAGTCTTGGTGCTGGAATTTTTGGCGGAGTTTTGGGACTTCTCGCCAGCTGGGTGTTCACCGTTCTGGTGCTAAACGCTAGCTGGCAAGCTGGCTGGCTGGCTCCACTGGTAATCAGCCTTGGCTTAATCATGACTTCTCTAATCGTCGTCATCAGTGCCACTAATAAAGTTCTGCGCCAGCACCCCAAATTATTACTATAAAAACCCAGACACCCACAATCTTGAGACAGCCGATATCAAAACGAGCTGTCCGCAAATATTATCAGTCATCAGCAAACTAACCGAGAAAAAGTATGGCATCCTAGCCTAGCTTACGATAAAACTTATTATGTAATCATATAGATTAAATTTAATACACGCAGACCTCAGAGGAGTCTTTGATGAAATACTTGCGTATATTAGCAATCATAATTTTAGCTGGCGAAGCTGCTTGGTGGTATATTCCAGCACTAATAACAAATGCTGCGACCGAAGATCAGGCGAAAAAAGGCAACTTGAAGGTCAAAACTACTAAACTGGAGGACCACCAAATTGCCTATTATCAACGTAGCAATGATCAAAATGAAAACACGTCGACAAAAAAGCAAGACTCCTTAAATAATACTCCTGTTGTTATGCTGCATGGCTATGGTGGTAACAAAGATAATTGGTTAAGGTTTGCCTCATATCTGACCAGCAAGCAAAACCCAATCATCATACCTGACCTCCCTGGTTTTGGAGAGAGCTCGAGACTGACCAATGCTTCCTATGATATTGAATCCCAGGCCGATCGAATTGCATTGCTTATCGATAAACTGCAACTGCGCCGTGTTCACCTATTAGGTAACTCTATGGGAGGGCATATTGCTCAAGTGGTTGCCCTTAAATATCCAGAGAAGGTGAAAACCCTCGGTTTATTAAACTCAGCTGGCGTCAACGCACCTTCTCCGAGTATTTATCGGAAAACCCTCAAAAACACGGGCAAGAGCATGTTGGTGGTAGATAGTCATGATGATTATGACAAGATGCTTCAGCTAATTTTCTTCGAAATTCCAAACATCCCAAAGATAGCTCGTATTCATTATGGACGTATGGCTATGAAACACAAAGCCTTTAATCAAAAAATAGGCAGGGACATCTTAGCCAAACCTTTCCAGATGGAGGAACACCTCAATAAGATTGAGCAACGCACTCTGGTCCTATGGGGTGATCATGATCAGATCATTGATGTCAGTGCTGTCCAAGTTTTTGAACGTTATCTGCAGAACCCGCAGTCAGTCATTCTTAAGAATTGTGGTCATCTACCAATGATCGAAAAACCTCAGCAAACGGCTCTACTGTATGGTCAATTTATTTATCCGGTAGTTACTAGTGGATCGTCTGGGGAATAGAAAGATAACTAGGAAGGGTCAAGAGCGGTGTAAAATCTTACTTTTCTCCCTATGAAGAGGCAATGACCTTACCCGCTCTTCTAAAGCCTATCGCGTACAAAGATCCCAGTTCATACCAGCAATCCAAGATCTCTGGATATTATTCCTGAGTTCTTCCAGCTGATCGCAAGTCATTTCGGTATCGAAAATCCATAGAGACCCCAGATGATGGAAACCATAGATAGGTGACCAATCTTTGATATCATTATCGCCTAGATCAAGAGCGATGATAAAATCGTCAAAGACCTCCATGCCCTCTAAAGAAGTAATGCCTTTACCCGAACAACTCAACTCGCGCACATCCTTCACCCGACTATATTGGGTGATATCTCGGCTAGCCCAATCTAATAAACAGTCCTTAAGCGCTGGGTCCTTAAAATCTAAATCCTTTAACAGGATATCCCCTAGAGGATGATCAGCAGGTGGAGGCCATGTTCCTTCACTTGACAACCCCACAGCAACCAAGGGAGTCATAACAAATGCAAGAATTGCACAACGAACCGCAAAAGAAACAGTAGACAACTTCATCATTAGATACTCCTTATTTTGATTATTATTGACCATTGCTATCAATTACCTAAACGCCTGTCAACGCCCTATAGAAATAGCTACTGATAATCGGGTAGATCATATCGATTCACACTGAATGGCTGCAGATTCAGAGTAAATGACCGCTATATTCAAATCACTGTATTTCAGACACTCTCTATTGTTTGTCGTTAAAAAAGCAACATATATCAATGTTAAAAGATATTGATATTACTGTTAAATTATCGATTTTTTTATTTTTTTTAAGTTGAGTGGTGCCCGAGCCGATAAAGGGGTTCGACTTCTTCTGAGGTAAAGCTATGGATAAACAACTTTCAACCATGACCTTGAGAGCTATCAAAACTATTATTGTGGCTATAAGTGTCAGCCAATGCACTGGCGCTACCAATCTAGCAGACAACAGAGCAGCTGAAGCTGTGATTAAATCTAAATTGCCACCTAGCAAGGTCAGTCAGTCAACAAATCAAATTACCGGAACACAATCAGAAATTGAAGTTCCGGTTGACGAGCCGGTAAGCGTTGCTGGTAGTTTTCTCACTTGCGCCTATAGCGATTTAGCCAATCCCAACAATAAGGTTACTTATGTGTCATGCAAGTGGACCGATGACACCGGAGCTAAGCTTGAACCTTCAGACGATGATGACGGATCAATGACATGGAGCTATGATAACCCGAATACAAACCTGATAAATGTCCAGCAAAGAGTTATTCAGGAAAGCCCTTTCTGGTCAGTTGAATATACTATTTCAAGTCTCCAAGAAATGACTCCAGAACAACTGATTGGTTATGCCAACTTCGTAGAGGTTCAACTGTCTGTGGAGGACCCTGAAAACGAAGATAATCCCGAAATTAACCTTGCCAATAGTATCTATACGGCAAACGCACAACAGAGAAGTACGGACCCTAAACCAGGATATTCGCAATACCGTTTATATATAAACTCAAATGCCGATGAATGTGCACAAAATGCTACAGTTATTGAGGAGTTAATCCTATACAAAGGTGGCATCAAACAAGAAAATAGTTTTTTTGGTCGTGAAGGCACTATCGGTAATGATGACAATGAAGTTCCTGCATTTATTACCGCCAGTCACAAGGGACAGTTCTTCACAGGAGTACTAACCCCGGGTTGGGCGGCCTTTTCTGACCTCAATCAAGATACTTTGTGGATTTCTAATGATAATCCGGTTACGTCACCATTTTCTGAAAATAGCAATCAAAATGCTATAACGTTCAACTCAGTTTTTCTGCAAATAGATTTCGGCACTGGCAATCAGCAGACCATTGATGGTTTTTTTATCAATGGAGGGGGAACTAGAGGCGACTGGGTTAATTGCTTACCAGATGAATTTGCACTTTGGGGTTCTAATAATAATCGAGACTATACACCCCTGCCAGGTCTGGCAGGCACAAACTCCAATAATACCTCTTTTGGGAGCGCAATCGGTGCTGACTGAACTATGTATTGGGTTCGAATAGCTATATAAACATTACGACAAAGACCTTGGCAGCTCGTTTACACACAACTTAAAGATTCTAGGCATCCCTTGAGAGGGAAACTTTGCAAAATATAATGATCGATAAGATCTTAAATACTACCAAAGTCAATTATCTCTATCATATAAAAAAGGTTTTCCACAGAATTTAACCTCAACCCCAAGTAAACCTTATCAAACCATCCAATCAAACTTCAGGATTCTAACACAATCTCTACAAAAAAACCTTTATCTCAACAGCTAAAGAACTAATCAGATTACAAGTTAAATCATATCTCTAACTCAAGCCTCTAAGTACTAACAGCTAAGCCAGCCCAATTTTTCTTAACCTCATGATTTACCTTAACCAACCGATAAACTATCGATCCTGCAGAATACCTTAAACATAAGAGCTAACTATGGAATTAAGGTCTAAAGTCCAAAAATTTATTAAAGTTAGTAATGAACTAATAGTTGGCAAGCCCAGACAAATACAATTGGCAACAACCTGCCTACTTGCGGATGGTCACCTTTTACTCGAAGATATTCCTGGAGTTGGCAAAACAACACTAGTTAAGGTCTTCGCTCATTTACTAGGACTTGATTGGAAGAGACTTCAATTTACTAATGATATCCTACCATCCGATATTCTTGGGACCGTAGTTTTTAATAAACAACATAATAAGTTCAGTTTTCACGAAGGTCCAATCTTCACCCAACTCCTTATCGCCGATGAATTAAACAGAGCTACACCGAAAACCCAAAGTGCATGTTTACAGGCTATGGCAGAGAGAAGTGTCTCGATCGACGGCAAGCAACATAATTTACCTTCACCTTTTTTTGTG
>MDTC01182902.1_pt1 | contig 11146 bp, 6 predicted proteins | sample 811181 | NCBI WGS metagenome assembly MDTC01 (sample SAMN05326644, study PRJNA326480) | marine metagenome | isolation source: seawater | place: Pacific Ocean: North | collected 2011 | reverse complement strand
TCATGGCATTAGTGAAGAAGCTCGTAAGGCTATGATTGATGGTGGGTATCTGCAGTATATATGGCTAGGTGCTGAACATATGATCACCGGCTATGATCATTTGCTGTTTTTGTTTGGAGTTATTTTCTTTTTGACCAAGCCCTCTGAGATTGTAAAATTTGTCACCGCTTTTACCGTGGGTCATAGTATCACCCTTATCGTTGCTACCTTTATGAAAATTACCGCCAATTATTTTTTGGTGGATGCTGTGATTGCGGTAACTGTTTGTTATAAAGGTTTTGACAACAATGGTGGTTTTCAGAGTTACCTCGGGTTAAAAAAGTCGCCGAATCTGGTGTTTATGGTTTTTGTCTTTGGACTGATTCATGGTTTCGGCTTGTCCACCCGATTGCAGCAGTTGCCTTTGGGGGAGGACCAAACGGGTATTTTGTTCAGGATTCTTTCATTCAACCTTGGTGTGGAATTGGGGCAGATTGCCGCTTTGATGGTCATGCTGTTGCTTTTGGCTCGTCTGCGCGCTGTGGCAATGTTTTCTCGTTTTTCTCGTTTTTCGAAGGTGGCTAACGACTGCCTTATCTTGGCTGGCTTTCTATTGATGCTTAGTCAGCTGCATGGTTATCAGCATGACGTGTATTCCGATGATTTTGGTTTGAATGAGGATGAGCATACTCATATTCATGAAGACTGGGATGAGGAAGATGCGAATCAAGAATATAAACATGATTCACTTTAATTTTTTGGAGGATGACTATGAAAACAATGATCACTATGCTGACCTGCCTTTTTCTCAGTGCCAGCGCTTACAGTCATGGGGACCATAACCATGGTGATCGCATTACTAAATGCAAAAAGAAAACATGCACCAAAGATGAAATCAAATCCGGGGTAGTTGAGCATGTGATTCCCGAATTTATTGGCAAAAAGAAAATTGCTGCTTCCTGGACCAAAGCTGAGTTTAAATCCATGGAAGAAAGAAAGTATGGCAAGAAGGTTGAGTGGGTGCTGGTCTATTACAATGCTACCGAAAAGCCTAAGAAACAAAAGCTGTATGTTTTTGTTACCGGCAAAGGCTATCTTTCAGGTATCAATCATACCGGTAAATAGTGGGCAGGTAGGTTTCTGAAAGCAGGGACGGAGGCATGGGTACATGCCCCCGCCTCCTTATGGACTGGTATCTGCCAGGACAAAATCCACAACGGCTCCGAGTGCTTGGTCCCGGTATAAGTCAATCTCATTCAAGACTTCATGCATAGCTTCAGGAAAGTAGACCCTTTGGCACTGAGTGGCTTCTTCACATAGTTTATTCATCCCTTCGGCATCAACGTAGAGGTCCTTGCCGCCCTGCAACATCAAAATCGGCATTTTTAACTCCGACAGCCTTTTCTGGACTTCCCAGCAGGAGTCCAGTGTGGCCCTTAGAAAGGATGCGGAAGCTCCCCCCTGAATCATATCTCTATTTGCCATCTTAAAATCAAACCATGTGCGGTAGCGTTGATCGCTATTGGTGTTGTAATTGGAGTAAGTGCCATCGAATGGTCCCTGGCCTGGGAAAAAATCCTGCCCCATACCCAGTAGTTCCATAACTTTGGCTATGAACCAAATTAACCACTCGGGAACCCCTCCTGAGGATGGGTCGATTCCCGGAGATGATAATACGATTTTGTTAAAATGATTGGGATGTTTGAGCACATAGCGGGCTAAAATATGACCACCCATAGAGTGAGCGATGGGAACAACCTCATTGGTAAACCTGGGTTTCACCACCTTCGTCATGATGGTTTCCAGATCTTCAACAAATTCATCATAGTTGCTGACATAGCTGACATGGGGATCATCATTAAGGCGCTGGGAGTCCCCTTGGCCACGCCAGTCCCATGTGACGATGGATATTTTATGCTGATAAAGATCGTAGATCATCTCGGCTTGCCTGATGGCGTATTCTTCCCACCCTTGGATGAGTAAAACTGTGACTACTGCCTCCGGATGTTCGTAGACTCGATAACGCAGGCGGGTAGCGTCTGGGGTTTCGATGTCACCGACGGTGGCTTGGCTTTCATAGAAAGGCATGACCTCCGATTGCATAATCTCTTTATACTTATTTTCATCAACCGCCGATGCTGTTGACGCTAAGTTTATCGTAGATAGCACCAGGATCGTTAGATACTTGTTCAAGGGTTCACCTCAGGTTAGGTAACTATTGAAAAATCTTATAGGAAGTTTAACGCAAAATGCCATCATCGCCAAATGCCATCATCGCCAGATTTCATTATCGGCAGATCTCATCGGTTAATCCTGAGTGTGTCTGGCGATAAATCAGTGGGTGTTTTTCTCGTCTTATCCAGACGACTATTCCCAGGTGGGACTTTTGTCTGTGACAGCATTATTGGTCAAGCGGGTGACACCACTGCCATCGGCATTCATCTTGTAAATCTCTTGATTCCCGTCTCGGTTGGAGACAAAGACAATTGACGAACCATCAGGAGACCAGTGTGGATCGCTGTTGTAGGCTGTATCGGTAAGCTTGGTTAGGTTGCTGCCATCTGCATCCATCACATAAATATTGGTTGTTGAACCATTATTTTGATACGTAATGTCACAAACAATTTTGGAACCATCATCGGACCAAGAGGGATGACTATAGGCCATGCCGTTATCGATGGTTATCCTGGTTCGATTGCTACCATCAGCATTGATGATATAGAGTTGATAGCTTGATTCCACGCCTTCGGTCTGCGAGGCATAAACCAGTTTGCTGCCATCTGGTGACCAGTCAGGATACAGTTCATTGGCGTTAACATCATTTAATTTCTGATCATTTTGACCATCGATATCGATGCGGTAAAGTTTATAACCAGACACGTATTTGCCATAAACGATGGTGTTACCATCGGGTGATAGGGAGGGAAATCTGCTGGTGTTGCCTCCAGTTATCTGCGTTGCGCTCGTGCCGTCGATGTTCATGGTCCAGACATTCCAGCTGCCCGTAGCAATATAATAGGTTAATCTGGATCGATCTTTAGCCAGTGATGCCTGCATATCGTTAATAGCGGTATTACCACCAAAGTTGGATATCCTAGTTTTATTGCTGCCATCAGGCTCCATTAGATAAAAATTGCCATCTCCTCCCTGATAAGAAGTGAAGAGGATTCTAGTATTGGGATCATTGTCATCCTCCGTTAAGGTGATGGTTTGCCTTTGTTCATTCCCTGATTCAGTGCCATTTACCACGCTGCTAATGTCAACAATCATGGTTTCATTGCCCTCATAGTTGGAGTCATTAATCATTGCGATTTCCCAAGAGGTTGACTGGGAGCCAGGGGTAATGGTGAGAGTGTTAGTGTCAGGAGCAAAATCGCTATCTTTGGTGCCGGTGCCCTGGTCATAGGCACTGGTGACTTTGACTTCATTAGCAGACAGATGAGAAAGGTTCAGGGTGCAGGTGACTTTTTGGTTGCTATTTTCTGCAATAGAAGCAGGAGTGCATGACAATGACACACTCGGCTGAGATTCATCGTCGGTCAGCTTCAAAGAGATTTGTTTATTGGTCTCTGGGACATTGGCATTCACTGCAACTATCGAAATGATAATGGTTTCATCCCCTTCATAGATCGCATCATCTTTGGAACTTAGTGCCACGCTGCCCTCTAGGTCGCCGGTGTAGATGGTTAAGCTATCCTTCTTCTCGTAATCAGTATTGACCGTCGCTGTGCCTTCATAGCTGAAGCTGATAACCACATCTTTCGTTGCTTTGGCTGATAAAATAGCTGTGATGGTGGCATTGGTTCCGTTTTCAGTGATGGTCGAGGTGGAGGTTTTAAACGTGAGCTCTGGAATCTGTGTGTTACTGGCTTCCGTCTTAGTAGAGAAAATTTCACTATCGTCGAGAGAGGACTTGATGGTGGTGGCATTACTCTTGATTTCAACGTCATTAGCGATGGTTTCTTTGGTTTTAATGGCCTGAAAGACCCCAAAGTAACTGGTACTAAAGGTTAAAAATTTGCCATCATCAGAGGCGGTCAAATCGCTGGTTTTCAGACCGCTGCGGATTTCTTTTTTATCTGGATCAAAGATCTGGTAGAAAACCGTTAGTTTATCTAAGCTGTTCAACCTCAGTTTAGTTCCTGCCGGTGTTGGGACTGAGATGGTGAATGCCGAGACGACGGAGACATCTCCGGAAGGGAAAATAGCGACCGGTGTCGCAGCCTGATCTACCTGAATATTGATTTGTGATGAAATTTCAGAGGTTACCGTTTCGTGAAAATCTAGGCTGCCGGGCTCCATGAAGACATTGATTTGCCCTCCTTGTTCTGAAGACAGGGATCCTGCCGGAAATGAGGCTGAGGCACCGGCCAGTGCGGTGCCGCCAGTACTTGAGTTATAGGTAAAGGTTTGGGCGCTGGTGCTGCTAGGGTCAAAGGCATTTTGTTCGCGACCTTCCACTTGCACTCGGTCAGAGACTTCTTCGTCAGCACAACGCAGGCTGAGAGCTAATGAGGCAATCAGCAATGCATTTAAAATGATTTGATCAATATGTCTCATGGTGACGAACCCTTAGATCAACGCACATCTTTAACTTAATCGGAATAAATGTTTTTTTTTTAATGCGTTCTGGGGGCTTAGCTGTAAAAAATTTCATATGGTAAGATTTGATCCTTTTGGCGGTAGAGCCATTGATCTGTATTAATGAATAATAATAGGTGTGTCCCGAGATTTTTTGATACTTTTTGGTTTGAAGGGGTGCCTCTCTTAGTCTGTTTAGGATTATCAGATATAGATAGGAAGCATTCTTATTTTGATGATAAATAATTTATTTAAATTCAAAAAAGATTGTTTTATTACATAAAAAACGTATATCTATGGCGCCTTTGTTTGGGGGGGGAGAATGAGCTGAAACTGTGCTTATCCTGTCGACCAGCTTGTGTTCACCACCGGCCAAAGATCAGACAGATTGTCTGAAAATCCTTAATATCTCTCATTACAATTGCCTGGACTTGTTTTTGCACCGGGGGGCTTGTTATTTAAAAGACCAGGAGTCCCCAGAACATGAGCAAGCATTTTATCTTTGTGGCAACGGCAATGCTGTTGGCTAGTTGCAAAGTACCGACCAAATCAAAGACCGTTGATTACCCCTCTCAGGTAAATGATCAAGCTTCCTCTATTGCTGAGGAACCTTCGCAGGCTCAGCCAATGGATACCCAATTGAGGAAATCACCAGCGCCAAAGTATAATGCCACTGGTCCTCTAGTTAGTCAGGTTAACAACCGGTTTTGGTCCGTAGGCGAATTTCGTGTTCATTGGAACCGAGACCGAAAAATGCTGGTGGTCAGGCATATTAAAGGTGGCAATCGCGTTTTGTGGAGTTCGGTGGCGGGTGAAAACTTTGTAGCTTTGGGTTCGGCAAAGGTTTCCTTTAAGGAAAAGCGTGGTTCTTTTGATATCAAAGAGCAGGTAGATTGGGTCTGCACCGAACAAACCTTCGATCAGGCACAATATATTAATAATGACTTGGTGTTATCCGGCGGTATCAGTGGTTGTGGCAGCAAATCAGGGCAATGGTTTTTAACTTTTTCACAACCCCTTGCAGGGCACCTTAAATTCGAGTTAGATACCAGCGGCGCTAATTTTAATCCTAACTTGCAGGTACTTAAATTTCATGCAAATAAAAAAGAGTCTTTCTTTGGTTTTGGCGAGCAATTCACCTATACCAATCTAAATGGCAAGTACGTGCCAATTTTTGCTGAAGAAGGTGGAATCGGCCGGGGCCGACGTCTGATTGGTGATCTGGTTAATATCATCTCTCCAGGATCTTCTGGGGAAGACACTTCCTCCTATGCTCCTGTCCCCCAATTTATCACTTCCACTAGAAAAAGTATGATGCTGGAAAATAAGGAATATAGTTCTTTTGATTTGAGGCATAAAAAAAGAAGCCTGGTGACCTTATGGTCCAATGAGCCTATGGTGGGACGTATTTTCTTTGGTGATTCAGTGCTAGAGCTGGTGGAGCGCTATACTGAATATGCTGGTCGCATGGCGGCTTTACCCGACTGGATGAATGAAGGAGCTATTGTTGGCATGCAGGGTGGCACTGAGTTTGTGCGGGAAAAATGGGAAGAACTAAAAGCAGCAGATACCCCCATTGGTGCTTTTTGGTTGCAAGATTGGGAAGGAAAACGAAAAACCGCAGCAGGTTCTCAGTTATGGTGGAATTGGGAATTGGATCGGGAACGCTATCCTGATTGGGAAAATCTGGTAGGCGATTTCGCTCAGGCAGGTATCCGCATGATGGGTTATATCAATCCCTTTTTAGTGGATGTGGAAGCAGCCGGTAAGGATAATGTGACTCGCAATTTTTATCTGGAAGCGAAAACCCTTGATTATCTGGTGAAAGATGAAAAGGGAGAACCTTATCCGATTACCAATACTGATTTTGATGCCGGTTTAGTCGATCTCTCCAATCCTGAGGCTCGCAGCTGGATGGGCGATATTATCCAGCAGCAAATGATTGATATTGGTTTCAGTGGCTGGATGGCTGATTTCGGAGAAGCCTTACCGATGGACAGTGTCTTATATGATGGTAGTCCTGAAGAATGGCATAATCGCTATCCGGAAGAGTGGGCAAGGGTGAATCAAAAGGCGGTGGCTGATGCAGGCCGAACAGGTGATATTGTCTTTTTTAGTCGTTCTGGTTTTAGTCAAAGTCCAGGGGTTTCGACATTGTTTTGGGAAGGTGATCAGATGACCACCTGGGATGGTGATGATGGTTTTCGCTCCGCCCTTAAAGGTTTAATTAGCGGTGGTTTCTCTGGTTATTCGTTAAATCACAGTGATATTGGTGGCTATACTTCCATTAAATATTTCGGTATTGGATTTTCGAGAGAAAAAAGTCTATTTATGCGGTGGGCAGAAGCCAATGCCTTTTCAGCGGTTTATCGAACTCATGACGGTATTATGCCGGAAGTTAATTTTCAGTTTTATTCCAATGATGATACTATTGCCCAATTTAGTCGGTTTGCTAAGGTCTATAAGGCACTTGCTTTTTATCGTAAGCAATTGTTTGTAGACGCAGAAACCAAAGGTTGGCCAGTTGTGCGTCATCCCATTATGCACTTTCCAGAAGATAAGGTGTTCACTAAACTGCCTGATGACAAGATCCAGTTTCTTCTAGGGAGCGAATTTATTGTCGCTCCGATATTAAATAAATGGTTTAAGTCACGGCGGGTTTGGTTACCCAAAGGCAAGTGGGTGCATGTTTGGTCGAAAAAAGTCTATCAGCAGAGCAAGGGACGCTGGTATCGGATTTCGGCTCCGGTGGGTGAGCCTCCGGTCTTTTTTAGGCAGGGATCTGCAGTGGGGCAACAATTTTTAGATAACCTAGCTGCCGAAGGTGTGAGATAGGTTATCTAGATGAGCGATGATCGTTTTGAGTTTTTTTATAGGCTAAGTTTGCTCATACTAATGATTTTATAATTAGCAGGGCTCAAAGTACCATCGTTGTTTTGATTTTCATCATCGTGCAGTACCAGGAAACCTTCAGGATAGAGATCTGATGAAGCTGAGACGGCTAGCACCCCGTCGGTCTCAGTCACCGGGTCAAAATCATTCAAATAAAATGAGTTTGATGCAACTAGTTGGTATTGATCCATCTCAAAGAATAATATTTTACTGATCCCTTGGCTGGAAAGCACGAGGTAGTCCCGACCCTGCCGGGTATAAATGGCGATGCCTTCGACATCATTGGTAAAGGTTTGGTTTTCAGGGTCGGCATAAGGCCCTTGGATTTGTTTGATCAGTGTGATGCCTTCAGTGCGATAGCGCCAAACCCCGAGGTTTTCCTGAGCAATATAAAGATCTCCCGTCTTTTGATGGAAAACACAGCCCTCAGCAACAAAACGCTGCTTGAGATATTTTTGCAGCTTATGGGTTTTGTTCTTGGCGGTGGCTGTTTTGATCACTACATCTTTAATAAAATTGTCATAAGGGGCGGCAACCTCTGACAAGTCAATGGTTTGAGTTAAATCCAGGTTTTCGCCGTCGTACCGGTAGAGATAGATTTTGCCTTGTTTGGAACTGACCGCTACCTGGTTCTGATAGCTGCATAGCCCATACGGCTCATAGACCCGGTTTTGTTCGTCGAGGGTTGCCAAAGATCCCTGGTGTTGCCAGGAACCGCTGCGGCGGTTAAAGACGGAAACTCCAAGGTCTTCTCTGTTACTTGCAAAAGCAATGGTTTCACCAGCAATGATGGAGGTATCGATGTTGTTTAATTTGCCCACATCCAGCCTTTGCTTTTCTGTGCCGGTGAGGTCATAGACGTAGAGACCACCGCATGATGGGGTCTCGTCACATTTGCTGACAGCCAAAATCTCACTGTCATTGGGATTGGGTCTATGATGATAATAGGCAGCATCGTCAGAGTCGGTGAGCCCTTGTTTGATGGGAGTGGTTTCGAAGTCGGCTTGAATACTGGCCGCTTTAGCTGATGAAATGATTGAAAAAGATAGGCATAGATGCGTCAGTAATATTAAAGGCCCAAGCTTGCTCATGAAAACTCCTGTGAAGTTATGGCCAGCGTCCGCTGGCAGTAGGCAAGTTAAACCATTTTTGCGCAAAAATTTCTATGGTTTAAAGTCAGATGGTTATTACTGAAAAATAGAGTCCTGATCGCTCCCGGTTTTCTCGTTGCGGGATTGGTATAGGCCGAGGCTGTAACTGGTGCAGAAAGCCTCCTCATTTCCTTCAAAGTCATCTTCGATTGCCAGTAAAGCATATCGAATGGCCTGCCAAACCTTGCCCGGGGGCCCGGAGAAATCGGCAATGGCGCCGGCATTTTTGATCACGAAAACCATATCCAAAGCGGGATGGCCGACGATGTAATGGCCCCCTAAACCCACCGCTTCCCAGATACCCATATCCCCGGATTGCTGGCAGAGATGTTCGTCCTGATAATTGCATGAGTTGGCTTTGGAGGCGCCATGAGGAAAAGCGTAGTTTAAAGCAATGGGTAAACAAGATCCCATAAGTTTGCCGTTTACGGTTTTCGGCTGCATCGGCAGCTGATAGTTAGAATGAGAATTAACCCAGGTGAGATAACCATAGCCGGTGTTGGCTTCTTCAAATGAAGGTCGGATCATATTCTGTAGCCATTGGTAGGATATTAACCTTTCTCCATTCCATGTGCCTTTGTTCATCATCAGCAGACCCACCCGACCCATGTCTCTCATTGTCGTCACCCAGGTATAAGCCATCTGTTTATTTTTACGGCCACGACTCCAGGTAGAATCCTCTATACCTAGCGGACCAAATAGATGTTTATTAACAAACTGATCTACATCTTCACCTAAAAGGCTGGGATCCTGTTTGATGGCACTGCGAATGATGTCGTTCAGCAAATTGAGTTGTTTTGAACCCGTATAATCATAGCTAAAACTTAACTGTTTCGGATCATCAAGGTCCTGGCTTTGGGCCACCTGGCCAAGAATATGAGCCACTTTTGCAGCGGAGTTAATTTTAGCGGTATTGATCCAGTCGCTCACCGGATCCATAGCTGTTAGAGGGCCGGAGGCAGATTCATCGGCTTTTTGGATAAGGTTGCGGGTTTGCCATGAGGCTGCGCCTACCGCCAGTGCCGCCAGGGTTTTAGTGACTGAAAAAACTTCCTGAGGTTTGTCGGCACCATTGGGTAGGTGTTCGTAACATAGTTTGCCGTGTCTGATCATCAAAAAGGGGAAGCGAATGCCGGCGCTGCTTTCAATTAATTTTTTGCTGTCGATACCGCATTCTTCTTCGACTAATTTAACCGGTTGCCAGGGCTGGGTTCCAGGGTCCACCGCTAAAGATGGGTTTGACCACATTAACAGCTGAACAACAAACAAAGTGTTTATCATAAGCGAAGCCCTCAATGGTTTGTGGGGAAAAGCCTAGGATGAGCATAGCGTAAAAAGCTATGGGGGAAAATTTTAGAAAAGATGAACCAAGGTGACGCTTAAAAGCATCACTTTTTAAAGTTAAAATTAGCTGGTTTTGACAAATATGATTTGGCGAGGGTTCTGAAAGAGAACAGGTTATTGATGGTAATCAATGTTGAAATCACGAATGGCAAGAAAGCCCTGACTAGGCAAAGACTATGCCAATTGATTTGCCAGCAGTCACTCAGATAGACTACATTTCCGTTGGTAAGGAAGAGAACGAAGGATGGTCGATGCCAATAGAGGCCTGGCTAATTCCGGGGATAATGATTACAACTTATGGAAGATGAGTGCAATTAAGGGTGCCACTATGTCGATAGACCTAAAATTAAAGCGAGTCGTGTAAGAATGACAGAGATATCAATTGAGGCATCTATCTTAGACTTAACTGGAGGCTCTGCTGTTAAGGGGCAGGAAGCGATTCAAAGTCTCTGGAGTGGTTATGGATCGATCACCAGGTATTTTCTTGCGGGTGAGGCTGTCAAATCTGTGGTAGTGAAACATATCAATCCTTTGGTCAAGGATGCTCATCCCAGTGGATGGAATACGGACCGCTCTCATCAACGCAAGTTAAAATCATATGAAGTCGAGTCTCTCTGGTATCAGCAATATAATAGCCGCTGCGATGATTCCTGTCGTTCCCCACGTTTTTTGGGTATTAAGCAGTCTGGTCAGGAAACCTTACTCGTATTAGAGGACCTTTTTGCTTCTGGTTTTGATCAGGTGAAACAGAAAGTGACTATGGAAGAAGTGGAGGCCTGTGTTAACTGGCTCGCTCACTTTCATGGTACTTTTATGGGGGAAACACCTGAAGGTTTATGGTCATCAGGAACCTATTGGCATCTTCAAACCAGGCCGGATGAACTACAGGCGATGGCAAAGGGTCCGTTGAAACTAGCGGCTGATGCGATTGATCAGCGTTTAAACCAAAGTCGGTTTCAAACCATTGTGCATGGGGATGCAAAGTTGGCTAACTTCTGTTTTGATGCTGTTGCCCCCAAGGTGGCTGCCGTGGATTTTCAGTACGTCGGTGGCGGCTGTGGTATGAAGGATTTGGCTTATTTTATCGGGGGTTGTTTTGATGCCCGTTTATGCGAACAATATGAGGACAGGATTTTAAACCTCTATTTTTCTTCATTGGAGCAGCGTCTGCAGTCATTGGGTAAATTATCTTCGTTCGC
>MDTC01256224.1_pt1 | contig 11148 bp, 9 predicted proteins | sample 811181 | NCBI WGS metagenome assembly MDTC01 (sample SAMN05326644, study PRJNA326480) | marine metagenome | isolation source: seawater | place: Pacific Ocean: North | collected 2011 | reverse complement strand
TAGTGTCATATATGCCATTATTATCACTATGATGAATAGCTTTAGTAAAAGGGATTAACCTTTTCATTTCATCCATTAAATTTAATTTTAAAGAATTACATGAGACTTTAAGGTGGGCTGTATCTAATAATAAATTAATATGCTTTGAATTTATTGATTTTAAAAATTCTATAATCTCATTACTTGAACAACAAAGTAATGGATTTGAGCCATTTAAAATATTTTCTTTCGTTATAACATTATTCTCTATCAAAAAACAAATATCATTCTTTTCACAATGAGCTTTTATTTTAAGTAATGAATCCTCAAACAACTTAAAATGTTCCTTTTTTTCAATTTTATTCGAATAGGAAACTAATTTTTGCCCTAAACTTTTATATCCTGGATCTATACAGAAACCTGCATGAGCAGAAAAAAAAGGTATATTATTTTGTTTACTTATTTCAAGATTTATTAAACAATGATTTATTGAGGAAAATCGAATTTTTTCATTTTTACTTGCTAGATTTAAAACAAAAGGTGTTTTAGGAGCAGGAAAATAATTATGCATCAATTTTCTTCCTTTAAAGTTATTGAAAATAGACAAAGCGTGTTTATGGTGCATTATACCTGAACTAAATTCAAGTTGAATATTTATCCCTTCAGATCTTGAAATAATTTGTTCAATTGAATTTCCAAATGCCATACTACTTACATAAAAATTCCCTTTCATCTTTTATAATAGTAAGTACCATTTTTTTTTGATTGTAATTTAAATTCAAAATTTTCATATAACCTAATTGCATTTAAATTATCTGAATCAACACTCAAATAAATATTTTTTAGATGAAATTTTTTGCTGACATTAATTAATTTTTGAAGGATTAATTTACCATACCCTTTTCCAGTTTCATTTTGCAAAACACACAGCCCTAACCATGTCTTACCTGAATCATTTTCTAAATGACAATAACCTATCAATCTAGAATCATCTTTAATGACATAAGACACTAAATGGTGAAGTACAATATCTACTTCTCTGGTCTTGAAATATCTAAAATTATCTAATGAGTCACCAGCAGATGAAAGAAATTCATCTAATAAATCCAAATTACTAATATTTAATGACACAAATTCTAGCGCCAATCTATATGCTTTAATTGTAAAGGAGTATCTTTTTTGATGCTAATTCTTAATTTTTCGCCAATTATTTCTTTAAAATAGTAAATATCTAAGCCATTTTTTGGCCTCTTAAAGTCAATATGTTCCTTTTGAATTACATCTCCCTTTTCTAAACTAGAATTTATTACCAAACTTCTTTTCATTCCATATTCATTCTTTCTTTCAGAAATACTTGGATTCTTTACACTGGATCCAATTGATTTTTCAACTTGTCTAATTCCATAAACTAGTTCTTTAAATTCTTTTGGTTCAGAGGAGCAACTATGATCAGGACCTGGGGTATATTTAGATAAAGTAAAATGCTTTTCTATAACGGTTGCTCCTAATGCAACTGCCGAGAAACAAGCATAATTATTTAAAACATGATCTGAGTATCCTATTTTGACTTTCAATGCTTTTTTCATGGTCTTCATAGCTAATAAATTAGCATCCTCTATTCTGGAAGGATAATTTGTTGTACACTGAAGAACTATTGGCTCAATTTTATGACTTCTTGCAACCTCTACTGCTTCACAGACTTGTGAAAGAGTTGCCATACCTGTAGATAAAATTATTTCTTTTTTTTTAGAACAGGCATAATTTATAAACTCTAATTCTGATAATTGCCCAGATGCAATTTTAATGTGTTTAACATCTAAAGTAGAAAGAAAATCAATGTCCTCAAAGCTGTAGGGTGTTGAGATAAAATCAATTTTAATCTCTTTACATTTGGAATTTAAAAATTTAAAATCATCATATGTTAATTCTAGTTTTTTTAACATCTCTAATTGAGATTCATTTTTATCAGTCACGTTTAATTGATATTCAGCTTTGGGTGAAATTGAAGTAGCTATTTTAGATGCTCGAAATGTTTGAAATTTAACACAATCAGCCCCTGATTCTTTAGCTTTATTAATTAGTTCAACAGCTTTTAAAATATCCCCATTATGATTAACACCAACTTCAGCAATAATGTATGTTTTTCCTTTCATTTTTGTTTTTTTAAAAAAAGATGCCCAAAATTTTTTATCGTTCCACTTTTTGCTTTGATGCTATCTTCAAAGTAATAGTTAGTTAAAGTATATCTTTGACCATGTTGGATAAGTTTTCCTCTATGAATAAAAGAACTATCAAAAAGAACTACTGTGCCTTTTGGAGCACTAATTTCAATTGGATCCTGTTTTCTTTTTCGAAAAAAATCTAATATTGAATTTTCAGAATATCTAGGGTCTCTAATCTTCCCATATTTAAAAAATCTTTTTAAATAAAATAATATTGAATTGAAATTTTCAATTGGTTTTCTTTTGGCATCTTTAGTTTTAGAGTTAGTTATAAACAAAAAAGGACCATTATTTGATTCCACATTATTTAAATAGACCATAGCTTTTATTTGAATGCCATCTGAGTCCCTATGCCATCCTCCTCCGCTACTGGTTTTTTTTTGAAGAGAATATTCTAATTTTCCGGCAATAACAAAATGAGTACTTATTTTTTTTCCGAAATATTCTTCTCCAATCCCAAGCAAAAATTTATCCTCTGAAAACTTTTTAGCAGAGTATGAAACATTCTCAAATTTGTAAAGTCTAATATCACCTCCTTGAGTTTGAGGTTTTTTATTTATGAAATCTTTATCTCTAATTTGACTTTCAATTTCTTGAATAGCTTTATCACAGAAATCTTCATTAAAGTAGCCCTTAATTATTGCGTAACCATTTTTTTTTAAGCTACGTGAAGTTTGTTTAAAATTATTTTTTTTCATAATTATTTTTTTCACTTTACCTATAAGAAGGAAATAAATTTAATTTGTTTATGAAATATAGAATTGTGTTAAATCTAGCTTTAATATACTCAGAAAACATATTATTGTTTTTTAAAAAATATTTATTAAGGTTTAATTCAAAAAGTGAATCAAGAAATATAGAATAATCTCTAAATCCTAAATATTCTAATATTAATGAATGCTTTAAAATCCTTTTTTTATGATTAATATCTAAGTTAGTATGGGACTTAACAAATAGAATCTCAAACCCTATTTTTCTTTTTCTTGAAAAAACTTTATTTGGACTTATATATTTCCAAGATGCAGCAGTCTCTATGTCAAACACTTCATATCCTAACTTGTCCATGTAATTAATAACCTCATTAAATTTAGGAGCATCTTTATATACCTCAGTACACCATGTCTCACATGAAACTATTGGATGATAATTAATTAGTGTTTTTTCAGCACCCATTAGAATTTTCAACTCAGACCCTTGTGTATCAATCTTTATATAATCAACTTCACCATCAAATAACTCGTCAAGTCTATCACATTGAATATTTTGAGTTGAAACTAATCTTTTTGATTCCCAATTATGTGATTCAAAAACATTTATATTTTCTATATGAGATTTAAATAAACTAGAGCACGAAGGGTCTTTAGTAATAAACAATTTAGATTTTTCTCTTTTGTTTGAAAGTGCAGTGTTAAAATATTTTTTTTTTGGATTTTCCACCACCAATTTATTGAATTCTTCCTTATCTGGTTCAAAACCAATAATTTTTAGGTTAGAGACCAAAGGCTTCCATATTTTTTGAATCTCTCCTCGAGCGCCAATATCTATTAAAGTTAATTTTATTTGATTCCTTTTTAAAAAATCATTTAGTCTACTACTAATTTTTACCATGATTTATTTTATTGTTGAATATTTAAAATCGTTTATAACCAAGAGTATCGTCATCCAATTAAAAAATTTTAAATTCATAAACAAATAGGGCTATCAGATATTGATAAGCTAAAGATAAATAACTTTGACCATAGGATATTAAACACTAATACGGTTATATAAAATTTAGGCCTTAAGGGTATATTAAATTTATTTAATCCATTTTTTAGGAAATAAACTGGACTGTTCTTTAAGTTCTATCGCCAAATAGAGTTTCATTTGTAAAATAAAACTTAAATTATTTAAATTCCTAGGTTTGTAGGATTCCTAGTTAAAAAGGGATTCAAAAAAAATTATTTAAATCTTGATTGCATTAAGTTATTTAATTTATACAAGAATTTATTTTTCAAAATAATATTAATTACACGTGTTTTTATTTTAATTTTCGATTTAATGAATTTATAATTAGTAACTAAATTCATTTTTTTTAAATAAAGTTCAGGGTCTTCTGATAAAATTACCTTCCTTAAAATTTCATGTTGATTTTTTAGTATAAATTGCAAGAAATCATCCATACAAATTCCTACTGAACTTACTAAATGATCGTTAAAGCCGATGTGTCGAGCCAATCTTAATCCTAAATTATTAAAATTAGAATTAGTTAAACTTGTTTTAAAATTATCAATTAGGAAATCATTAAATTTTAATACTGTTTGTTTTTCTGAAAATTCTTCAATGCTTGGCCTCATTATTTTTTCAGAATAGTCTGGGCTATCAAAAAAGTTAATTGCTTTGATTATTTGATCAGAAAAATCTCCTTTGGTGACTGTAAAAACGTAGGGCTCTTTTCTTAGATCTACAGGAAATAAAGTTGAAACAGACGAGGAAACTACAATTGGTAGTCCACATGTTATAGCATATGAAGGCAATCTTGGCCTATGTTCAGTTAGAGATGTACTGCAGAAAATTTTAGCATTATTATAAAATATCGATAATGTTTTGAAATCAAAAGCTGGAGAACTGGAGTCAATTAAAATTAAGTTGAATAATTGCCTTTCTTTTGAACTAAAATATTTTAAATATGATTGATATAAGGCATTTTTATTTTGAGTTTTTTTAAATTCAGTTGATACAATAAAAAGAACTCTACGTTTAAACCCTAAATTATACATTTTTCTAACAGCTTGAACAAATGCCATATTATTTTTATATTCCACATCTTTAGCTATATTTAATACATCCCAATGCTTGGGATAATCATTAAACCTCCACAAATTGTTATCATTGAAATTCACACATGATGCGCGAAATTGTGGAAAATTAATACCATTTAACTCAACTAAATCATCTTTAGTAGCTATACTAAAGTCAAATACTGGATTGTAAATAAATTTATTATCTACCCAGTAATTATGATGTAATCCTAAGATCCAGTCGGTTTTGAGTTTTTCTAGAATTTTGTATTTTTCTCTTAGTAATCGATCCCTTTCGATGTCTGTAAATATCAAAATTCCTTTAGATTGCGAGTCGGGTATTTTAAGTAAAGTTGCTATTTTAGAAAGTTTTCAAGCTTAATTAAAAAATATTATTATAAAATTTGGGGAGAAAATAATTATTCTTTAAGTATTGATATATCAAGTCTTAAATTGTGATTGGTACCATTTTAATTCGACCGTCTACTAGCCTATAAATAGTATCACATTTTCTTAGAGTTTTTAATCGATGTGTTATAATAATAACAGTCTTATCTCCTTTTAAATTATCTACAGACTTCATTACATCACTCTCTGTTTTAATATCTAAGGCTGATGTTGCTTCATCTAAAATAAGAATATTTGGATGATTATATAGTGCTCTAGCTATACCAATCCTTTGCATTTGACCTCCTGAAAGTTGAATACCCCTCTCGCCTACTGTTGTATTTAATCCTAATTCTAAATTTGTTGTGAATTTTTCTAATTGAACTTGCTTTATAACTTCAATCACTCTTGCTTTGTCAATTTTGTTATTTGGAAGTCCAAATGCTACATTGTTTTCAATAGTATCATCAGTCAAATAAATAGCCTGAGAAACATAGCCAATTTTATTTCTCCAAGATTGACTCATTTGAAAATCAGGAACAGAATCTATCAAAATTTCACCAGAAGTCGGCAAATGAAGTCCTAAAATCAAATCTATCAATGTACTTTTTCCTGATCCTGATTCACCAATAATCCCAATGGTTTCTCCTTTTCTAATTGTTAAATTAATTCCATTCAGAATATTAATGCTGTTATTAAAATTAAAATGAATATTTTTTAATTCAATTTTATTTTTAAAATTGAATTTTTCTAAATGGTTAAAATTAACCTTACCAAAGCCTTTTGTTTCGTTATATATTATATCTAGCGAAGATTTATAATATTTTAATGATTGTGATGCGGCTATAATTCTATTTAATGAAGGAATCATTCTAAAGGTTGCGGCTACAAAGACACCTAATGTTGTAATTATAATTGTTAAATCTTTTCCTTCAAATAATAAAAATAAAATAAAAGTAACTAATCCAATAATTGAAATTAGCTCAAAATAAAATCTTGGAATTTGAGAAATTGTAGATTGATTAGAATTTATTCTTGATTTGAAATAATTTTTTTTTGAAAATTCATCCACAAAAAAAGATGCTTTCCCTAAAATTAATATGTCTTTAATTCCTCCTATTCCCTCTAATGCAATTTTTGATACTTGATTGTCAAGTTTTTGTCGAAATTTTCCCCACTGATTTATTTTTTTTTTTGTGAACTGCAAAAATAATACAGATAAGAAACCATATATCAAACCAATGAATATTGCACCGAAAGGCTCAATATATATAAGTGTTGCTATAATTGAAAGCATAAAACCTCCTTCTATAAAAACGGTGATTAGTGATTGTAAAAAAGCACTTAATAAATTAATTTCAACCTGTAAATTTTTTATAAGTTCGGATGTATTTCTTTTAATGTGAAATTCATATGGCTGATTTAAATAAATTGAAAATAAATTATTGGAAATATAGGCGATTGTGTTATTTAGAAATCTATTTTGTTTGTGTGTTAAGAAAATAAGAAATATTGTCTTTATTGAATATAAAAATACAGTAGCTAATAAGAAAAATAAAATAAATTTTTGATGAGAAAAATCATTGAAAAGAATTTTTATTGATAAAATAAAAGGGTTTTTGTCAATCATTTCTGGATCCATCAGAATTGAGATTACTGGAATTAGTATACCTAGTCCAAATATCTCCAAAATCATTCCCGCAAAGAGCAATAAAGTAAGAATTACCAATCCTTTTCTCTGCCTTTTAGTAATTAAGAAATTTATTTTTTTAAGTGCATTTATCATATGTAATTTCTAAAGAAGTAAAATACTTGATAGTAGTTTGCCGAGAAATTAATTAATAAGTCTTTTATCTTAGGGTGAATCATCCTTTAAATATTTATTTGAAATAGAGGATTTATTTAGTTAAAATCTAATTAATGGATCTGTTTCGGTATTCAATTATCAATTCGAAGATTGTATCCCACCAAAAAAATTTAATATTTTTTTAGAATCTCTACCATTTGCTATTTTGTAATAAAAAAGAAAAAAATTATTTATTTGTCAGTAAATATTTTAAATATTCTAGATAAATTTTAACTATGTTTTTTGGATATATTTCAAAATTTATATGAATAGATTTTTTTCAAATAAACTTACCAGTGTTTAATATTAATGATTGATAATTCTTTTTTATAAAAATTCTCCGAACATGTGTATCAGATATTGAAAGTAGAATTAGACAATAAATTTCTTCCATCAAAAACATTTGATTCATAATAATTTAAAGTCTTAAATTCCGGCCACTCTGTTGTAATAGCGACAACATCAATACTTTTAAAGTTTGGGTAATGATTTAAGATCTTAATATAATCTTTACTTTTTATTTTGTTATTTTCCCAATAAGTGTTAATGTCATTTATTATTGAATCTTCCGGCACCATCGGATCAAAAATTTCTAATAAAGCTCCAGCATTATATAGTTTTTCAGCAACATAAATTGCTGGAGATTCTCTGGAATCATTTGTATTAGCTTTAAAAGCCCACCCTAAAATAGCAATTCTTTTTCCAGTTAAATCTCCTCCAAAATGATCAATAATTTTTTTTGCAAAACGATCTTTTTGATAATCATTTATTTTAAGGACTTGATGCCAGTATTCAGCAACCAGATCAAGATCATAATATTTACACAGGTAAACTAGGTTGAGGATGTCTTTTTGAAAACAACTCCCCCCAAAACCAACTGATGCCTTTAAAAAGTGAGGTCCTATTCTATGATCCATTCCAATTGCTTTGGAAAGCTCATCGATATTTGCCCCTGTTTTTTCACAAAGCGCTGAAAGACTATTAATAGATGAGATGCGCTGAGCAAGCATTGCGTTAGAGGATAGCTTAGCGAGCTCTGAAGACCATAGATTGGTGGTCAATATTTTTTCTGTAGGAATCCATTGGGAATAGATCTCCACTAAAGCATTAACTGCTTTCTGACCTGACTGTGATTGGTCTCCACCAATTAAAATCCGATCTGATTTAAAGAGGTCCTGAATAGCTGTTCCTTCTGCTAAAAACTCAGGGTTGGAAAGGATCTCAAAATGGATATCGATAGAATTTTCTAGTAGAATTTCTTTAATTTTTTCAGCAGTACGAACTGGAAGGGTCGATTTTTCAATGACTATTTTATCAGATTTAGAATATTTGGAAATATCACGGGCACAAGCCTCAATATACGTAAGATCTGCAGCCATCCCTGCTCCTTCCCCTTCAGTTTTAGTGGGGGTATTCACAGCCATAAAAATCATCTCTGCTTTTTCGATATTACCTGGGATATCATCTGAAAAGAACAGGTTTCTGTCGCGGGCTTCCCCGACTACCTCAGCAAGGCCAGGCTCGTAAACAGGCAAGGAATCTAAAGGTCCATTCCATGCTTTTATTTTATCTGGATTTGAATCGACAACGGTGACGTTAATATGGGGACACTTAAGTGCTATAACTGCCATAGTTGGTCCACCAACATAACCCGCTCCAATGCAACAAATATTTTTTATCGAAATCATTTGCCTTTTGAATTAAATAATACAATATGTTCGCGATCGGCTAAAAACTTCGAAGCTAAATAAAAACTCACTTTTCGCCCGATTAGATATTCAATTTTGTTTTCCAATTGGGAAATGTATTCCATATTAAGAATTTGACCTATTAAAAATACTTCAATAAGACCGGAGTCATTTCCTTGGGCGTAATCTCCTACTAAGATAATCTGATCCACATCTCCTATTCGCTCTAAAACCGTTTCAACAACATCCTCTAAGCCGAGATGTTTAAAGACCACTTTTTGCATTACCTCAAACAGCGGATGTTTGATATTTGCCTTATATTCTACCTTATTATTCACTTTTACTTTTTCCAAGTAGCCTGCTCCTTGGAGGTGATTAAGCTCTTTACGGATAGCATTAGTAGATTCACCCATTTCTGTAGCAAGTCCATTTAGATAACCGCGATTGGCCTGGGAGATAAAAAATTTAATTAGTAATCGAAGACGTGTTTTCGAAGTGATTAGCTCACCTAGCATGATTAAAGCATTTAGTTTTTAAGATGGCTCCGCCGCATCTGTCCCAATTTGGTAAAATGATTTTTTCCATTGAAATTTTAAAAAGTTAAGCCTAAACAGCCTGCTTTTTTAGGGTAATACTCATCCCTAAAGAGGCTAGCTCTAATTTAACTTTTGTATTATTTGTTTGAACTACCTTGCCGCACATCCCTGAAAAAGGACCTTCGGAAATAGTATGAGAATCCCCCAAATTAAAGGTAGTTATTTTAATATCGTTATATACTCCGTTTAAATGATCATGCATAAGATCTATCTCAAAGGCAGGAACAACCGCTGGTTTTCCAAGGAAAAAAAGATAGCGCACTACACCTAAACAAGAAAAAACTCTCTCGCGCTCATTTCCTTTCAAATGGACCATAACATAGGAAGAAAGAAGGGGTTTATTTACTTTTTTCTTTCTATCGGAATATTGTTTAACAAGTTTAATGGTTGGACAGTAGTTAGTAATGCCCATAGCAGAAAGCTGTTGAGCTACTTTAAGCTCTTGCTGAGGTCGTGTATAAACAACAAACCACTTTTTCTCCATAATTTTGGATAATTAAAAACACCCTTAAATAAATCGTAAAAAGCAAATTAATTAAGGGGGATTAATTTTTTTTCAAATAAATATAAACATTAATGAGTACCAAAAGTACTTGATTTTGAATATAAAACAAAACTATTTATCAAGTTTTTTTAGTATTTAGTTTTAATCAAAAATTAAAATAGGATATCAAGAAAGACAACTCATCAATAATTAATATATCATATGTATTTTATATTGAAACACTAAGAAAAATTAAAGTCTCCCGTCGATGAGTTCTCTGTCCAAGGCAGACTTAACGTCGTAGAGCACCGCTCCATTGGGGTTTTTGTACTGTCCTACCCCTTTTTCAATAAATCTTTGGTGAGCCACGGCGAGAATGACTGCCTCATACTCGCCAGGTGTTTTGGTGAGAGAGATTCCATATTCTTTTTTTACCAATTCAGGATCGGCTAATGGGTCATATACTTCAACAGCTATTCCATTTTTGATCAATGCTTGATATATTTCCGGAACTTTAGAATTTCTGATATCATTAAAATTCTCCTTAAAAGTAATTCCCATAATCAATGCTCTGGCCTTTTTATTAAAGACCCCTTTTTGTTGCATAAGATCAATAACTTTAGATGCTACAAATTTTGGAATACTATCGTTTACATTTCTGCCCGATAAAATGACTTGTGGAGTATAGCCAAGCTGGATCGCCTTGTATGTTAAAAAATAGGGGTCAACACTTATACAATGTCCTCCAACAAGCCCAGGCTTAAAGGGAATAAAATTCCATTTGGTCGCAGCAGCTTCCAGTACATCCTGGGTATCAATTTGCATTAGATCAAAAATCAGAGCCAGCTCATTAATAAATGAAATGTTTAGATCACGCTGAGCGTTCTCGATTGCTTTTGCAGCTTCAGCAACTTTTATAGAGGGTGCTTGATGTGTCCCTGCCTCAATAATTGAATTGTACAACTCATTTATCTCCTTCGCGACCTTGGGTGTGGATCCTGAGGTTATTTTTCTGATTTGAGATAGGGTTTTGTCCCTGTCCCCAGGATTGATCCTCTCAGGTGAATAGCCACAAAAAAAATCGGTATTGTATTTTAGACCGGATGCTTGTTCTAAAACAGGAATACAATCCTCCTCTGTACAACCAGGATAAACGGTGCTCTCAT
>MDTC01211181.1_pt1 | contig 11148 bp, 8 predicted proteins | sample 811181 | NCBI WGS metagenome assembly MDTC01 (sample SAMN05326644, study PRJNA326480) | marine metagenome | isolation source: seawater | place: Pacific Ocean: North | collected 2011 | reverse complement strand
CAATCAATTTTTGCTTTTTTCATTACTATTTATATTACTGCGTAAATTAATATAAATAAGTAATGAAATGACTAAGTATATTAAATTTGCAAAGCAAATTAAATGTTACATTCAATTGGTTCTTCATTTGGATAATTGTTTCCTTCATAAAAAATTTCACAATCAATTGCTTTCTCTTTTAATGCGTCTTCAAATTTCTTTATTATTTTATATTTTTTCTTGGCAATTTTCCAAATATATTCATCGATAGTTTCAACTTTATCATGAACTGCTAAATATAAAAAAACGTTTACAAATCTTCTGGATTTAGGTAAGTCTTTATGAGAACAAAACCTTATTGCTCTACCAATTATTTGTTTCATCCTTGAAATATTCCAATATGGCTCTAAAATATGAACTTGTTCAACTCTTAATAAAGAAACACCTTCTTTTATTGAAGGAGAACCTAAAATAATTCTAATTCTACTTCCATCACTATTTTCTTTTTTATTAAAAACAAATTTAACTTCCTCTTTCATAATGTGAGGTTCATCTCCTGACCAGACTGCAAATCTTTTTTCACCTTCTCCATAAGTTTTATAATTCTTATAACCATGGAATTCTAAAAATTTAACTAAAGATCTAATACCTCCTATTTCTTTAAAATTTGAGTAAATAAATATAGGACCTATTGATTCTTTTAATTTCTGATATATTCTAAAAAATTTAACAGAATAATCTCTTATATTTTGAATCATGAGTGTTTCTTCTTTTAGAGAATTGAACCCAGATATTCCAATACCTTTATTTGGAAATGAAATATTGGAAATTATCCTTGGACCTATAAAAAAATTATTTGGTAATTTTAATATATCTACATTTCTAAATGATCCTCTAATAAAATTACCTTCTGTTGACATTGCACTTAAATAACTTTTATATTGAAAATCTTCCATTTTACATCTAACAACACGAAAATTTTCTTCAGGAAAAGCTTGTGGTGGGGCTCCTCTATAATAAGAAATCATATTTCCAATCAAATTTTTAAATTTATCTAAATTTTTGACTCTATATCTAATCCCATCTTTAGTTTTTCTTGTTGAAAAAAAAAATTTATTAAATGAAATTCCAATTGGAATTGGAATATTTGGTTTTAATAGATTCAAAGTTAAAGCTATTTCAATTGGCTTATCAAACATTGGAGTTGCAGATAATAAGATTATTCTAGTTTTTTTATCAGAATCATCTATTACACTTTTTAGATTTTTATAGAAAGAACCATCTTCTGAAATCATATTTTGTATTTCATCTATGATTAAAAGATTGTTTTTTAATTTTATTTTATTATTTTTAATTAATTCGACAAATTTATGATAAGAATAAATCTTATAATTCTTATCAATTAATTTATCACTTTTCTCTATAATTTTTTGAAATTTATAATCTTTCGGATTTAAATTTTTAAGTCTTTCTCTATCTTTTTTAGTAATATATTCATCACCTGGACACTCTGATCTTAATTCATCTTTAAAATTACCTATTAATGAAGCTGGTAAAACAACAATTATATTCATTTTTATTTTTTGCTTTTCAGCCATCGTTATAGCCGTACATGTTTTTCCAGCACCAATTTTGTGGTAAACTAGTAAACCTTTTATTTTAGAAAATTTAAAAAAGTCTCCTAAAAATTTTTGAGATATTTGTAATTTAAATTTTTTTGGTAAACATAAATCTTTCATAGTTTTATCTTCTGATTTTATTCTGTATTTATTTTGAGATATGAATTCTTTATTTTTTTGTTCCATTATTCTTAGATAGAAAATTATTATCAGTATTAAATAAAATGAAACTAAAAGTTTTAATTTAATGAAAAAAGCAAATATACATTTGGTAAATGATTACACGCATTTTGTCTAGAAAAAAATTGTTTACTGGAAAAATTGAATTAAGTAAATATAATCTAATTATTCTAATTAATATGGAATCTATTGCGTCAGATAAGATGAATAATGAATATAACGTTGTTATAGGAGTTGGAAATATTTCAAATATAAAATCAATAAATAAACCAGTTATTGTAAATGCTTTAATTGAGTCAATTATTAATAAGAAATATGCTGCCTTTCGAACAGCTGATGAAGATGTTAAATATTTAAAAGACTTTCCGAATGTTGTTTATGAATTGTTATTTAATAAAGATAACTATTACTTAGTAGCTGAACAACAAGATTTTAGTTACAAAAATAGCAAACTTTCAAGCTTCTTCAATAATTTAAATCATTTGTATCCATTAGATTTTTTGGATAGAATTCATACTGAAGCAACTATCAATGAAAAAATGATTATCTTTAATTATTTGAGAAAATTAGTAACTGTTGGTAATACTCAGAGCATTCTAAAGTCAATAAATTTAAAGAAAGTATTTAAAAGTATTTTATCTGAATCTCAAATAAATTCTTTATTTTTTGAATCTGGAGTTTCAAGTACTTTACCAGTATTTTTAGAAATTGATAAATATGTCGAAAATAAAAAATTTACTGAATCTGGTGTTAAAAGTATATTATCTGCAGCTTCAAGAAATTCTGATATTAGAGTATTAAAATATATTGTTAATAATTTTGACAAATATCATAATCACACTCAAAACAATCATAAGTATATTAAGTATATAATATTTCAAGTATTTAGTTATCATATTCCCGTTAAATATTCTTTGAGAAGAATAAAATTATTAAATTCAAAAATCGATTTTAAACCGTATTTTTACATAATCATTGATACTGTTTCATCTTTGGAAGTTTTACTGACCTTGGCAAAATATTATGGTAAGGATTATGTTATTCCTACAAATATAAACAATAATAATTTAAGTTCCTTATTAAACTTAATTTCAGAAAGTAATGAGCCTTTTTACTCCTGTAAGGAAAAGTTTTTGTCTATATTTAACTTGCTTTCTTCAAATGAAGACAAGGTAGACTTTATATCAAGAGTTTTTAAGACTCATAATACTTTTTTTGATGTTGATCCATTTGATTTTTTTGATTCGGAAAGTAAAAGAAATAAAATTAGTATCAGAGAAATTTCTAGATATATCTGCAGAAAGTTTCTTAATAGTAATTTTTTCGAAGTTACCAGAGATAAGTCAATTTACTTGATTATTAAAAAGGTTTTAGAAATGTATCCTCCTGTGTTTGAGTATGGAACTCTTAGAGAAAGAAGATGGTCAAGAAATTATTTATTATACATGCCATATGTGAACTATTATTTTGAAACGGATAAAAATGGAAAGGCATATTTTACTTGTCTAAGTATTAAGTTAAATTATATTAAGTTTGGAATAAAACTATGGATGAGAAGAAATCAAAAAATAATTAGATTGAATAACAAGTTTTTAGAAAGATGTAAGCTTCAGTCAGAAATAATGATAAACGAAGATTCTATTTTTCAGGCTGAATCATCATATAATAATGATTTTACTTTTATTCCACCTAGACATATTTTACCTTTTGAAATTAACAATCTGAAGATTACACCTGAAGGGTATTATCTTATCAAAGAGAAGGCAGATGGTTGCTTAGTAGACTTTATTCCAAAAGATGTTGAGCCTAAAATATGTTTGTATAATAGTAATATTACCAAATCAGAGTTTATAGAAGATTTAGATTTGTATCTAATTTATGATGTTGATATTAAAGGAAAAAGTCATATTGAAAGGTATAATATTTTAAGAAAAGAACACCCATTTACAAGTGAAACTTCTTTGAAAATTATTACTACTTTCTCTGAACTAAAAAAAGAAATTGAACTTGAACGTGAAACGTTTAATAGATTTTTAAATGAGCCTTATTCTAATTATAGGGTTTATCCTAAAGCAGCTTGGTTAGTAAAAGATGTAACAGATATAATTAATGAAGAAATTGTTGAAAATATTATTCAAGAAAACGATTATAAATTTATTTGTTTGGAAGGTGAATACTTAAATGATGGTTTAATTATAACTCCACTTGATGGAACTCGAGAATTAAAAGTAAAACCAAAGAATATGCATACTATTGATCTATTATATAATGGGGATAATTGGGTTGATCGCGAAGGAAACGTAAAAGATTTCGTAGTGAAAAATTTAACTAAAAAATATAATAAAAATTCTATTTGGAGATGTTATCCTACACTTCAAAAAAATCCTAAAGGAAAGTATACTTATGAAGCTAAAGATTTTAGATTTGATAAAGAAAAACCAAACAAATCATCAATAGTTGATATGATTTATAATTTGCATTTAATTAATTGGGATAGCAATCTTGAATCAAATATGTATTATCATAAGAAACAAAATACAAAATCTCCATCTTGGAGGAATTTGTGTAAAATACAGAATAATCACTTACAAAGTATATTATCTAAAGTTAGTCCTGAAAATATGAAAAATTGGTTAGACCTTGGATGTGGAGCTAATAGATTATTAAGATTTATTAATAAATACAATCCAAATATTTATAATGGAATTGATTTTGATATTAATAACTTACTAAGAGGGATGAAATTAATAGATAATGATTCAAAATATCAAACAGATTACATATTAAGTTTAATTGATTTGAAAGATTGGACCTTACTTCCAATGTGTTGGAATTCTGTAGGTGAGAATTTTAAAGCAGATTACATTGTTTCAAATTTTAGCTTGCAACATTTTCACAATGAAAAATTTTGGGCTAAATTAGAAGATTTTGTTATTAGAGGATCAATATTTATTTTTAATATTGTTAATTCAGATAAACCAGAAAGTTGGTCAGATAATAATTCTTATTTATCAATCGAAGAAAAATCAGTTAAATTTAAATTTGAATGCCATGAATACGAAATGGTTGAGCAATTAATTAGGGAAGAAGATATCAATAAAATGATATCAAGATACAACTGGGAAGTTATACATAAAATTGAACCCGTAGGAAGTAATCTAGATTCAAAATATTTATGGTATGTTTTAAGACATAACTAAAATATTCTTTTACAAAAATTTTTATTCTAAGATTTTATATATATTAATTATGGATTTAAGATTTGGTAAAATAGAAAATAATTTTTCAATTTTAGAAATGAACTATGAATATAATGGAGAAATTGATTGGAAAACTTTTGATAGTGACCAAAAAAAATATAGTAAGAAAGTTGTTAATCTAAAACAGAAAGACTTTGAACATGGTACTTTGAGAATAACTCAACCATGTTTAATTAAATTACAAGAAAATATTTTTTTTAATCCTAATAGGCCTGAAAAATGGATTGATTCTGAAGGAAACTTAACTTCAAACTTTAATCAAGCAGTTAAAATCGATCCTAGAAGAAAGTTAGATTGGTGGCCTAATTTAATTGAAAAACCAGTTTTAAATAAAACTTATTTTCAAAAAGAAGTTAGACATGCATATAGACTAGGATTTTTTTCAGCAATTGCTTTAGAAACTAAAGATATAATTTTTGATCTAAATAATTTTACAATTCAACAACATCCCGAACATACTTTACAACAAAGATTTTTTACAACAGTAGAACTAGCTGATCAACCATTTGTTCCAAGACAAGGACCAGGTAATTTTGGTAATATTTTAAAAAGTGCAACTAATGTAATGATAAAAAATGGAACATTTGGATTATCAAGTCATCATGGAATTCATGGGAATAATAATAATACTATTGTTTTGAAAAATCTACAATTTATAGATAACGAAGTATCAAATATTGCTATTAATGGTGGAAAACATATTTATTTATCTAATATAAATGTTATTCGAAATAGACATGACATTCCTGTTTTGGGAACATATTCAGCTGGTAGATTCTTAAAATTATTTATGGAAGGATTAAAAGATGCTGTCGAAAATCCTCATCTTGAATATATTAAATCTAAAGAAATATTGTTAAATGAATTGGATAAAACATTCAATGCAATTTTTTTTAAAAATGAGAGTGTTCCAGAACTATTTAAAAATAAATCTGGTTTAATTGATGGTAATTATTATGGTATTATAATTAATCCTACTGGAGTGGCAATCAATGCTCCTCTCAAAGATAGAAACAATTCTAAATCAAAAGAAAGTTATGATATATATTTTAGTTCAGTTTATGTAAATAATATTAGAACAAATATCAATGAGATTCTAGCATTAAAAAATTCTTCTAATAAAATTCTTATTGCCCCTGCAGGTGGTGTATTCCAATTTATGGAATGCTCTAAAGTAATAGATGATAAATATTTTTATCAAGGTAATGCACTAAGTGATATCCAAATAGAATTAGTTCAGCTTTTAAAAGATAATGATGGTTTACAAAGTTTTCTAGGGGGATTTAATATAGATGAAGGAATTTTAATTTGGAAACGAAATAAAGATTCATATTTTAAACATGATTTTAATAATTTAATAGGAAATAATGAATTAGAAAATTATAATTATGAAATTGTTGCAAATGGTGATTCGATGTTTCATGTAAATAAAGGAACATTTGGAATAAAAATAGATGGATTAAACTCTTCTTTTTTAGAAAATATAAATATTACCAATATCTTTTCAGAAGGCAAAAAAGGTTCTTTACTTGCTGGTAATTATCAAAAATCTCATCCAAAACAAGATCATCTTGATGGATATCAAGGATGTTTTCTTTATGGACTTAGTTTAAATGCATCTGAAGATATAAATGTAAATAATATTAATATTAATAATTTAGAAAGTAAAAATGGATCATCTTATGCAATTAAAGTTTCAGGGGAATCTAATAAGATTACTTTAAGTGAGACAGTTATAAATAATATTACATCATGTCAAATTCCATTTAATCATTCAGATAGTTTCTGGCCAAATTTGCCAACCAATTCCAGAGGAATATATATTAGTGAAAATTGTAATGTCAGTTCCAAATTACTAATAATTGATAACATAAAAGATACTCCAAAATGTTTACATCCATCAAAAATGGAACTTTATAGTGATTTAAAATTACTTCCATAAAATAAAATTTTTGTAGTCTAAATTAATGGATAATAATTTTCCCATTAATTTGGATATTAATAATTTAAGAAAAAATTCTGAAGAAAAAATAAAAAATATTTTTGAAGGAATTTCAGAAATTACTCCAAAAAATAATAGTCAGACACTTTTAGTTTTATCTATAGCTGCTCACATTGCGATTAGCAATTTACGTGACAGAACTAATTAAGAAAAGAATATTCTCCGCCTTCATAAGCTGAAATTAATTCTTTTTTATTTGATTGTTCAGTAATTTGAGGAGATTCAATAGAAACACTTGCAGTTGCTGTATCAGCTAAATCTTCCTCATAATCTGGATTATATTTATCTTCTCTTCCTTCTATATTTTCAAGTATCTGTTCGATAATTTTAATTCTTACTGATTGATGTGCTTTAATTTTACTAATTGAAACTTGAATTAAATTCTTTTTAGTAATATCGTTAAAACTTAAATCACCTTTAAAATTACTTAACATTAAATTTGAAATAGCTAATGCGATATCTTCATCTTCTATTGGAATTATAATTTCTGAAGTTTTTGGATTGAATTCAATATTTTGCAAAATCTTTTTCCAATTAGAAATATTTTCATGATAATTTGTCAAGAATTTACTTATATTACTAACTTTTAAAATAAAAGTATATTTATTGTTACTATTTTGGTTATAAATAATTGCACTCCATGGACTTGGATTATTAATTATAAAAAGATATCCTTCTGGAATAATTTTTGTTGGCTTACCAAGTTGTGGATGGACAAAGCTATCCGGAGTCTCGTAAACCATAGGTTTTACATCTCTAGTATGATCTATTTTTTTAGAACTGTTTATTTCTTTTTTTGGTTCAGAATAAATTTTTTTATCATTTTTAAAATATTGTAAATATAATTGATAAATAATTATAGATACAATAATACAAATTAATGATTCTTTTAACATTTATATAATATATTATAATTTTTATTTTTAAAATAAACTTTAAATAAATATTATCTATAATTTTTATAATGAATAATAAAATTGATGAAAAAATAGTTATCCAAGCTCAAAAAATCAATAATAACTATTTAATGAGAAATATTTCAAAACCTTTTGATTTTTTTGAATTTGGATTAATTGTATTTTTTTTAAAGTTATTAAAAATACTCGACTTTAATGATCTTAAAGAAATTCTAATAGGTATTGTAATAGTTCATTATATAAAAAACATATTTCGTCGAATAAGACCTTGTAATGCAAATAATAAAATTAAAAATAGATCAGCTAAAAAATTAGATATACATTCATTTCCTAGTGCTCATAGCTTCATATCTTTCTTATTTTCTCTAATTATTTACAAGAAATTTAATTTATCAATAGCCATGGTAATTCCTATAATGGTAGGATTTAGTAGAATAAATTTAGGAGTTCACTACTTATCTGATGTTATAGCCGGATTTATTTTAGCTCTTTCATATCATAAATGTTATTCTTTAATAAGGTAAATAATCTCTATAATTAATATTAAACAATTCTTCTTATTGGTTGTCTAAAAATTAACTTAAAATTATCATCATTTTCAACAAAATCTTTATTGTAAGGTATTTTTATTTTCAATTCTGTATCAAAATCAAAAAATTTTAACGTATCCATTTTTAAATATGTATTTTTCAATGGATTTGGTATTTTATTTTGGTCTAATAGATTAATTAAATTTGAATAATCGTAAAAGTGATTTTCTATTATTTTTATAATCAAATCTGATATTTTATCGGTTTTCTTTATAAAATTATTAACATCATATCTATTAAAAATTTCCTTTGGAATCTTAGTTCTTTTTAATTTATCAAGCTGCCAATATCCGAATTGATAACTCGAATTTGAATTAATTTCTTTTATATTTGAATAAAATTTTTGGTTATTCTTAAAATATTGGTAAATAGATTTACAGTAAATTCTTGAATATAAATAAGATTGATTTTCTTCATTTTCCTCTTTGATAAATTCAGAAAAATTATCATATTCGAGATATAATAAAAAGCTTTGATATTTAAATTTATTTGATAACTGCATAAGAAACTCAAAATCAATTGAATCAATTACTTTCTCTTTCTGTCCATAATAAAATTGATTTAAATAATTTACTACCATTTCATCACCAAATTCAATGTTTAAATAAGGATAATATCTTTCATCATAAATTGTAAATAAAATTCCATTATTATTTTGATTATAATAAAATTTACTATAATTATCAGTTCCATCAAACCAATTATAATAAATTGAATACTTTCTATCTTTAAAATTTAAATTTATATTATAATCGCTATCAGATGAACCATTAGATTCAAAACTACTAATAAATTGTTTTATAATATTTATTTTACTATCAGTAACAAAATTGAAGCTGGTAAAATCCTGAAACACATATTGAGGTTGAAATAATATTTCTTCAAATTTATTATCAATGTATTCAAATTCGAATTTTTTAGTTATAAAGTTTTCAAATTGTAAATTAGTATGAAAATATTTGAATTTCTCATTTTTTGTTAGTAATTTAAACCTAGAGTTTGGAGGTAATAAAAATTCTTCTTCTTTAGGAAATAATGAGAAATTTTCAATTAATAAACCTACATTTTTATTCTTTGGAATTTTAATCTTTACTAATATTAAACCAAAATTTGATTTTAATCCTGGAGAATAAAATGGATCTCTTGTTGTTGATATAAAACCTTTATCTGTAAAAATTTCACCAATTTTCAGGTCTTTAATAAAAAAATCATCCCAAATGAATCTATATAGAAAATAATCATTTTTAAGAGGAGGAGTATTTACTAAATTTTTTGATAATAAGTTTATAAGATTAATATTTACTAAACTAGTATTTTTGTTGTTTCTTAAATATTGATTCATGAAATAACTACCCATAAATGAATAATTACAAACTGCAGATACTAAGTCTTTTTCGATAATATAATTATTATGACTTAATATTTCTTGTGCTGATATATCATTTGTTGAAATTTTTTTACAAATCTTATAATGAGTTTCTTGATCATTTATATTTATTTTATTAATATTTTTAATTATTTCCATATTTTGTCCTAATTTAATTAGTTCATCTCTTGAGTAATACGGAAGTAAATGTTGTGAATACTTGTTAAAACTATTCCTTTTACAAATAGATATTGATAATCCAAGCTGTGTACTTGATTCATATAAAACTTTAGTTGATGTCTTCAAAAGTTCATCTAAATTATAATTATCTATAATATCTATATTGTATTGATTTTTTTCTTGATCTTTTCTGTATTTATTTTCAATCCAATTTTTTACTTCTTCATTAATAAATCTATAATGACCATAAATTAATCTCGAGTACACATTTTCCCTACTTATCGGATAAATTTTATCAGAGTAAATATCATACATGGGTATTACTTCTTCATATTGTGATAATTTTGTCTTATCTTCTTTGTTTTTTATTTTTAATCTTTTTTTAGGATCATTATTAAATATTTTATTAATTAATTCTTGATTTACAATCATTTTTAAGGTATTATAAACACTTACAAAATAAAATAGTTAAAAGAAAATTTCTTAGTAATTATAATGCCAAAATGCATAAATGATTCCTCAAGAAGATATAACGGTACAGAACCTTCACCAACTGGTTTAGGTTATTGTTCTAATGGAGAAGATTTTAATGTAACTAAACGAGGAAAAGATGGTAATTTATGGATTGTGTCTAAAAATAAAAATAATGTAAAAAAATGGGAGTTATATCAAACATATCCTTATGTTTCAATAATATTTTGGATTAAAAATGATTTAATAAATAATAAATCTTTAGTAGATGTTAAAGACTTAAATACAATTGTTGAATTAAAAAATATTTTAGATTTATTTGATGATAATGAAATAAGCTTTGAATTTGGAGTATCTAAGTTAGAGATTGATTTTGAATTATTCGATAATTTTGAAAAATTAGGTAAAGATTTTTATGATAAAATAAAATGTTTAAAAAAATTTACAAATGAAATATTTAATTTTGAAATTAATAGTGTCGAAATATTGCATATAAATTTAAATAATGATAATGAAGAAATGATTGAATTATAAATAGTATAATTCAATTATTTAAGGTCTTTACGATTGGCAGTATAAATAAT
>MDTC01010367.1_pt1 | contig 11150 bp, 7 predicted proteins | sample 811181 | NCBI WGS metagenome assembly MDTC01 (sample SAMN05326644, study PRJNA326480) | marine metagenome | isolation source: seawater | place: Pacific Ocean: North | collected 2011 | reverse complement strand
GCGCCCTGTACGAGGCCGAGCAGCTGGGCCTGGGAGATCCGACCCGTTGGCGCCTGGGCCTCGCGCGCCTGGAGCTGGGTCGTCTGCAGGCCCAGCGTGGTGGCTTCGATCGCGCGGCCGACACCCTGCGCGCCGCCCGGGAGGACCTGGAGCACGCAGGGGACCTGCAGGCGATCGGCGAGGTGTTCCTGGAGCTCGCCGCCATCTCGGTCCAGCGCGGACGCGCCGGTGCGGGCGAGGTGCTGCTGGGCTGGGCCAACAACCGCTTCCGTTGGCTGCAGTGCCGGCTGGGCGCGGCGCGCTGTCGTTTGCTGCAGGGGAGGATCGCGCGCCTGGGCGGTCGGCTCGACGAGGCAGCCGAGGCCATCCACGACGCGATCGACGACCTGCGCAGCCTGGGCACGGCGCAGGTGCTGGAGGCGGAGCTCGAGCTCGGCCTGCTCGCCCACACCCGCGGCGACCGCGCCCTGGCCCGCGAGCGCGCGAACGGCGTGCTCCGCCACTGGGACATCCAGGAGGAGGATCCCGCGGCCGCCCGCGCCCACGTGCTCCTGCTGGCGATCATGGTCGACGACGGCGACCACGCCCGCGCCGCCTACCACGCCGATCGTGTGGAGCAGCTGGTCAAGCGCACGGGGGTGGTGGACCGGGACCTGGAGCGGCTGGCGGAGCACGCGGCGGACGGGCTCGGCGACGAGGACCTGGCGAGGAAGCTGCGGGTGCTGGCGGGGATGTGGCGAGAGGCGAGGATCGGCGAAGAGAGCGCGGAAGCGGCGTGAGGGTCGTGCGAAGCGCGTGAAGTCGCGGTGGTTCGGGCTGTCCGAGGTCGCGTAGCTTCGGTGCAGGGGAGTGGGCGGGCCGAGGTCGCGTAGCTTCGGTGCAGGTCGCGTAGCTTCGGTGCAGGGGAGTGGGCGGGCCGAGGTCGCGTAGCTTCGGGCAGGTCGCGTAGCTTCGGTGCAGGGGAGTGGAGGGGCGGTCTCTGGTCTCTGGTCTCTGGTCTCTGGGCCCAGAACAGCGTTGGTAGGCGCAGATCTCGGTGCGCGCGCTCAGCGAGGGCGGCCGTGCGAGTGGGTCATCCCTGCCCTGCGGGCGACGAGGTCGGGTCGAGTCACCGTGCCTGGAGCAACGGACTGGGCCTACGGGGTCCCCCGCTCGCAGCGGGCCCCAGAGACCAGCGACCAGAGACCGCCCCGCCACTCCCTCGCTGGCAGCCACGCGACCTCACTCCCGCGGATCAGCCTTCCGCCGCCGCATCCACAGCACCCACGGCACCGCCAGCCACGCCCACCCAAGCCCACTGCCTCCGCTGCTGCAGCCACACCCGCCGCTCGCGTCGGTGCCGTCGCAGTCCTGGTCGATCCCGTCCTTCGGGATGTCGTCCGCGCCTGGGTGGATGGTGGGGTCGGCGTCGTCGCAGTCGTCGTCCGGCTCGGTGGCGAGGGCCTCGCCGGGGTCGTCACAGTCGCCGTCGGCGGAGGGCACCGGGGTGTTGGTGCGGTGGCCGTCGTCGTCGGCGTCCACGTAGCAGACCTCCTCGCCGTCGCAGTTCTGGTCGATGCCGTCGGCGGGCTCCTCGACCATGCCGCGGTTCACCCCCGGATCGGAGTCGTCGCAGTCGCCGAGCGGCACCGTGCCCACGGCCTCGCCGGCGTCCTCGCAGTCGGCGTCCTCACTGGCGACGGGATCCTCGGGCCGCCAGCCGTCGCCGTCCTGGTCCTGCCAGCACAGCTCGCCGCCGTCGCAGTCCTGGTCGATGCCGTCGGCGATGAGCTCCTCGGCACCGGGATACACGTCGGGATCGAGGTCGTTGCAGTCCCCGGGGGGCACGGAGGTGTCGGCCTCGCCGAGGTCGTCGCAGTCCAGATCTCGAGAGTTGATGGTCTCCTCGCCACGGAAGCCGTCCTCGTCGACGTCGGTGTAGCAGAGCTCGAAGCCGTCGCAGTCCTGGTCCTTGCCGTCGGCGATGCCCTCGGTGGCCCCGGGGTTCACGGTCTTGTCGCGGTCGTCGCAGTCGACGTCGTCCTCGTAGCCGTCGACGTCGCGGTCGACCGGACACTCGACGCCGTCTCCCAGGGAGAGCCGCAGGGCGCCCTTGCCCTCGTCGGCGCCTTGATCGCCCCACACGATGTCGTCCGCACCGTCCGCGTCGACGTCGCCCGCGGTCGCGCATCCACCACCGAGACTGGCCGGGGACAGCTGCTGGGCGTCCCCGCTCACGCCACCGGCGAGATCGCCCTCGAAGAGCCAGCACCCCGCGAAGCTCTCCGTGCCCATGACCAGCAGCTCGCCGGCGTCGTCGCAGTTGGTGTCCCCGGCGGGCCGGGCGAAGACCCCGCTGCGGGTGGGGCCGGCGGTCAGGTCGACCCGGTCCTGCTCGAGCCAGGGGATCGAGCCACTTCCCGCGAAGAGCGCGGCCTCCAGGCGACCCGCGGAGACGGTCGCCGAGCCCTCCAGGATGTCGGTCGAGATGGCCGCGAACAGGTCGACCATGCCGTCCCCGTCCAGATCGCCGACCGCGTCGATCCGGTGGATCAGGTCGATCTCGATGCGCGTGCCGGTGCCGGTGCAGCGGCCCTCGAAGATGCGCAGGCCCTCGGTGGCGAGACCAGCCGAAGATCCGCGATAGAACAGCAGTTCTGCACGGGGGTGCGAGGTCCCGCCGCTGGTGCACGCGGCCCCGTCCTCGACGGTGACCCGGTCCACGTCGCCGTCACCGTCGAAGTCACCGAACGCGCCGCCTGCGGGTCCGGGCCGGCTCGCCGACAGGCCGTTGGTGCCGCCCAGCCAGACGCTCCCCGAGGCGTCCTGCAGCTCGACGTCGCCGTCTCCGTCGATGTCACCGATGGCCTGCACCCGGGCGTCGGAGGTGTCGATGAAGCCGGACACCCGGGTCGTGCGCTCGGTCGGCCAGCCGCTGGACGTGCCCAGGTAGACGTCGACCGCCCCTCCCTCCACAGCCAGGAGCAGGTCGCTGTTTCCGTCCCCGTCGAAGTCACCTACGACCGGGCAGGCCGGACCGGCGGTCGTCCAGGTCTGGGTCGGGGTCACCACCAGGCCGACCCGGGTGCCGTGGTGCAGGGCGACGCCGGTCGCGCCGCCGACCAGCACGTCGTCGGTGCCGTCCAGGTCGAGATCGCCAACCCCGAGCACGCACCGACCCATCCCGTCGCCCGCTTGCCCGAAGAGCTCCTGGGTGGGCAGGTCCTCCACCCGAGCGAGGCGGTCGGGGGCGGCGTCTGCACCGGGCAGGCGGGCGTCCGATCCCGTGCAGGACAGGGCGATCAGGGTGAGCGCGAGAGGGAGGGGGGCGATGCGCATGGGGCTCCTCAGCCGCGGGGCTGGCGACCGGCTCGGACCTCGGCCGCGAGGTGCTCCCAGTATGCCTCCAGGATCGAGACCAGGTGTGGAGACCATGTGCCCTGTACCCGGCGCGCGGGCGGGAGTGCTGCGAGCATGCGGCGGCCGTACATGCGCTCGTGCAGGCGGCGATCGAGGAGGATGACGACCCCTCGGTCGCTCTGGCTGCGGATCAGCCGACCGAAGCCCTGGCGGAGGCGCAGTACGGCATGAGGAAGGATCAAGCTCCGGAACGGGTCGCGGCCCTCCCGCTGCTCCAGCTCGACCCGGGCCTCGTGCAGCGGCTCGGTCGGCACCCGGAAGGGCAGGCGCGGCACGATGACCTGGCGCAGGGCGAGGCCGCGGACGCTGACCCCCTCCCAGAACGCGTCGGTGCCGATGAGGACGGCGCGGCGGCTCTCGCGGAAGGCCCGCAGCAGGGCGTCACGGCCGGAGCGTCCCTGGGCCAGCACCGGCCAGGACGCGGGCAGGACGGCGCGCAGGACTCGGGCGTAGTGCTCGACCGCGGCGTAGCTGGTGCACAACACGAAGGTGCCACCGCCGGAGAGGCGCACCGCCTGGATGATGACCTCGCTGGTGGCGTCGAGGAAGGCGGGCTCGTCGGGCTGGGGCAGGTCGCGGGGCAGGGCGAGCAGGGCCTGCTCCGGGTAGTCGAAGGGCGAGGGGTAGGTGGCGGTGGGGGGCTCCCACAGGCCGACCCGGCTGGCCCAGAACGAGAAGCGCCCGTTGACGGTGAGGGTCGCCGACGTGGCGACCGTCCCGGGAATGCCCTCCCAGAGCAGCTCCTTCAGCAGCGGCGCGACCTTGACCGGCGCCGCCTGGAGCACCGCCGCCCGGTCGCGCTTGCCCTGGGGCGGGGCGATCCAGCGGCACATGCTGATGTCGGCGTCGTCCAGCACCTGCTCGATGGTGCGCTGGTGGGTCATGAGGCGGCGGCGGGCCCGGCCGAGCTCGTGGATGGGCGGCGCGTCGGCCTCGGGCAGGTGGACCTCCTCGAACAGGCCGTGCACGCGCCCGAGCAGGCCGTTCACCTGCTCGTAGAGGTCGAGCAGGCGGAGGATCGGAGGCTCGAGGTCGTGCAGCCAGGCGGGCTGTCGGCACAGCTCCTCGGTCAGGCGGATGGGGTGGCCGGGCAGGGCAGCGGCGAGGGCGTCCAGCGTGCCCTCGCCCTCGTCGCGCAGGGCGGAGATCGCGTCGACGAGGGGGCCGATCAGCGCCTCGAGCTCGGCCTGGCCCGCGGGATCGAGCAGGCCGCCGGGCTGGGCGTGCCGCAGGGCGATCCGCTCGACAGCACCCTTTCTCCGCCGACGATTGAGAAGTGGGGCGGTGGCGCGCTGCAGGCCGCGCAGGGTCATGCGGGCGGCCAGCGCGCCGGTGGCAGCGTCTTCCAGGTGGTGACCCTCGTCGATGACGAGGCGCTGGTAGGTGGGGAGCACGCCCTGGGCGCCGATCTTCTTCAGCGACAGGTCGGACATCAGCAGGGCGTGGTTGGCCACGACGATGTGGGCAGCCGCGGCCTTGCGGCGGGCCTGGTAGTAGTGGCAGGCCTCGTAGTGGGGGCAGCGCACGCGCAGGGTCAGGTCGCTGTCGGACTCGATGCGCTCCCAGGTGCCCGGCTGCAGGTCGATGGGCAGGTCGCCGCGGGCGCCGTGCTCGGTGATCTGGTCCCAGGCGACGATGTCGGGCAGGGCGGGGTCGCGCTCAGCCTCGGGCAGTCCCTCCTCCTCCGCGGCGGCGAGCCCGAGGCGGCGCTTGCAGACGTAGTTGTTGCGGCCCTGCAGCACCGCGGCGCGCACCTCCATGCCCCCCCGGGTCAGGATGGGCAGGTCGTCGGTGAGCAGCTGGGCCTGGAGCGCGCGGGTGAAGGTGCTGATGACGACCTTGCTGTCGTTGGCGATCGCCCACATCGCCGACGGCACCAGGTAGGCGAGGGACTTGCCCGTGCCCGTGCCCGCCTCGGCGATGAGCGGCCGGTCCTCGTGCAGGGCGTCGAGCACGCCCAGCGCCAGCTCGATCTGCTGGGGGCGAGGCTCGTAGCCGGGAAGCACGGTTGGAAGCGTCTCTTCGAAGAAGGCGCGCACCGCGGCCGGGTCGACGCGGACCTGCTTCTTCGCGTGGGGCTCGACGACCCAGTTGTCCCGGGTGACCGCGCTGTCGACGATGATGACGCCAATCCCGTCGTCGCCGTAGCGCCCGGCCAGGCCCATGTCCGCGCCCGAGGGTCGCAGATCGCCCGAGGGGTGGTTGTGGATGACCACCTGCCCGGTCCGCGGTCGCTCCAGCAGGGCCGGCACCGCGTCCTCGGTGCCCCGGCAGGCGATGGTGACCGCAGTGACCACGCCATCGACGACGTCGCCGATCGCGAAGACCTCGACCCCGCCCGCCTCGTGGATGGCGCGTCGGAGATCGGCGGCAGCGGCGTCGGAGAAGCGCACGCCGGGCGAATACTACGGCTCCGCCCCCAGGTCGATCCAGGTCGCGACCATGTCGAGGTCCTCCTGGGGCCAGCGCTCGCCCATGGGCATGCGGGTGCCGGCGCCGCCCGCCAGGCTCTGCGAGCCGTTGAGCTTGTGCCACAGGTAGCTGTAGGCGGAGTCGCCGGGCTCGACGAGGTTGAGGGACTCGGCCTGGATGGAGCGCTGCTCGACCAGGCGTGCGTACATGTCGCCGGTGAGGTCGAAGCCGCCGTCGGGGGCCTCGCCCTGGTGACAGGCGAGGCAGCTCTTGAACATCGGCTCGATGTGCTCCTCGAAGCTGGGATCGACGAGCTCTTCGCGGATGTCCGTGTCCGAGGACGCGATGAGCTCGGGGTCGGCGCACGCGACGCTCCCGAGGATCGCCACCAGTGCGAGGCTCCTCACGTCAGCCCCCCGAGGGGCTCGGTGCCGTCGGTGCCGAAGCTGCTCATCGGCACGCCTGCCGCGTTGGCCATCGAGATGAGCAGGTTCGCGATCGGGGTGCGCCTCGGGTAGACGACGTGCCGCCCGGGGCCGACCGCGCCACCGCCGCCGCCCGCGAGCAGGACCGGCAGATCGTCGTGATTGTGGCGGTCGCCGTCGCTGATCTCGCTGCCGAACAGGATGAGGGTGTTGTCGAGCAGGGTCGAGCCGTCGGCATCCTCCGTGGAGTCCAGGCGCTGCAGGAAGTTGGCGAACATGCTGACTTCCCAGCGATCGATCTCCCGGAGGGCGGCGTGGTTGGAGGCGTTGCCCTGGTGGTGGCTGTAGCCGTGGTGATCGCCGCCCGCGCCGACCCAGCTGTGGGACCGGCCGCTGCCGCCGTTGGCGAACATGTAGCTGATGGTGCGGGTGACATCGCACTCGAAGGCGACGGCCATCAGCTCGTTCATCACCGCGGCGCGGGTGGGCACGTCGAGGTTGCGCTCGGGGCGCTCGGGCTCGGAGCAGCTGCCGCCGCCCAGCCCCTCCAGTCGCTTCTCGACCTCGCGCACGCCGGTCAGGTACTGGTCCAGCTTGCGCTTGTCGGACGCGCTCATCTTGCCGGCCAGGCTGGCAGCGTCGTCACCCACGGCGTCGAGCACGGACAGCTGCAGCGCCCGCCGCCGGGCCGCGGCGACCGGGTCGCTCACGGTGCCACCGCCGAAGAGCCGGTCGAACACCAGGCGCGGATCGGTCATCTTGGGCAGGGGGGTCAGCTCGTCGCGCCAGGAGATCGACCGCACGTAGGAGCAGCCGTACCCGGAGTCGCACTGGCCGCTGTTCGCGCCGCCGTCCAGACCCAGCTGAACGGACGGGAAGGGCGTTTCTTCGCCGATCATGTCGGCGACCAGCTGGTCGACGCTCACGCCCAGACGCACCGACGCGTCGCCGGTGTACTCGGGGGTGCGGCAGGTGATGAAGCAGCCCGTGCCGCGCGCGTGGTCGCCCGGGCGCGGGTAGGAGCCGTTCATGTTGGCGAGCCCGGTCAGCACGCTGACCTTGGACTGCACCGGGGCCAGCGGCTCCAGGATGTAGGGCAGGTCGTAGCCCTCGCCGGTGCCGCTGGGCTTCCAGTCGGCCATGTGCATGCCGTTGGGCACGTACCAGAACAGCAGGCGCACCGGCGGCTTGGACTCCTGGGCCCAGGCCGCGCGGGGCATGATGGACGGCAGGAACGGCAGCATCAGGCTGGCGCCAGCGGCGCGCAGGACGGTGCGACGGGACCAGGGAGTGCGGCTCATCGTCCCTCCTCGGGCTCGCCCCGACGGGTGCGGAAGGGTGCGGACAGCACGATGGACTCGACCAGCGCGGCAAAGCGGTGCTCGCCAGCGCCAAAGTCGGCGCGGATGCCGTCCAGGTAGGGGAGGTCCTCGATGCCGGCGGGTCGGCCCATCGCGTAGGCGAAGGTGACCTGGGCCATGCAGTCGGGGACCCGCGGGTCCTCGGACAGCGCCCAGGCGAGGTCGACCGAGTCGTCGAAGCTCGGACCGCCAGGCCAGGTGCCTGACGCGTCGATGTCGTAGCCATCGGCGTCAGTGGTACGCCAGGCTCCGATGGCGTCGTAGTTCTCCATCGAGAAGCCGATGGGGTCCATCACCCGGTGGCAGGTGGCGCAGGCGGGATCCTCGCGGTGCTTCTGCATGCGCTCGCGCAGGGACATGCCCTCGGTGTCCTCCTTCAGGCCCTCGACGTTGGCTGGGGCGGGGGGAGGCGCCTCACACAGCAGGTTCGCCATCACCCACTGGCCGCGCTTCACCGGGCTGGTGCGCTTGGGCAGCGCGAGCGAGGTCAGCAGGCCCGCCTTTCCGAACAGGCCGGCCCGCGGGTAGTCGTCGATGACCACCTCGGCGACGTCGCCGGCGCCGTCAGGGTAGGGGACTCCGTAGTGCTCGGCCAGGCGCGGGGTGACGAAGGTCTCCTCGGCGGTGAGCAGGTCCAGCATGCTGCGGTCTTCCAGCAGGATGCTGGCGGCGAACGCCTCCATCTCGGTCTTCATGCCCGCCCGCAGGTCGTCGTCGAACTCGGGGAAGTCGGCGTAGTCCGGGGTGACGCTGTCGATGGCGCGGATGTGCAGCCACTGGCCGGCGTACTCGGTGACGATGGTGTGGGCGCGCTCGTCGGCGAGCATGCGCTGGACCTCGGCCTTCAGCACGGCGTCATCCTGGAGCTGACCCTTGCTGGCGAGCTCGAGCAGGCGATCGTCGGGCATCGTGCGCCACAGGAAGTAGGACAGCCGGCTCGCGAGCTCGTAGTCGTCCAGCGGACGGGAGACCTTGGAGGTGGGGTCGGGGTCGAGCTCGAGTCGGAACAGGAACCGCGGCGAGAGCAGCACACCGACGGCGCCGGTGTGCACGGCCTCCTCCCAGCTGGCGTCGGCGGCCTTCGCCCGGGTGTAGACCGCCCGCACGAAGGTCTTGCCCTCCATGGACAGCGGGCGGCGCCAGGCGCGCTGGGCGAAGCCCTCCAGGATCTCGAAGGCGCACGCCTCGTCGTCCTCGCTGGTGGGCTCGCAGGTGTAGTAGGTCGAGCGGGCCTTCGTGGGCTCGCCGGACACGTCGAGGGGGCCGACCAGCTCGACATAGTCGACGAGCAGGTTCCGGTCGGCCACGCCGGCCTCGTAGTAGTCGTTGAGGAAGGCGACGCCGATGCTGTGCACGCCGGCGGTCAGCTCGACCTCGACGCTGTAGATGTTGAACTCGCGGCTGCCGGTCACCTCGACCTCGCTGGCGGAGGCGCCGTCGACGAGCAGGGCGGCGCGGGCGAGGTCGGGGCCGCCCTGGGTCGCGCCCAGGTAGGCCTCGAGGCGGTAGCGGCCGGCGTAGGGGGCGTTGACCGTGGCCTCGGCGGAGCCGTTCGACCACAGGTTCCAGAACTCGCCGGAGTCGCCGCCGGTGGTCGCGACCAGGTCGTCCTCACCCTCGAAGGTCCAGGTCTGGCCTGGCACGACGGGCGAGGCGAGCTCGGTCTCGACGAGATCGAGGGCGGCCTGCAGGTACATGTCGATGTGCAGCGGGGAGACGGTCTGGGCGTCCGCCATGTGGTCCCAGCCGTGGGCGAGCTCGTCCGGCGGGAAGTCGGCCGAGGGGCGCTTGTCGGTGAAGAGGAGCTCGGCGACGGTGTTGTCGTACTCCATGTTGGTGAGCCGCTTCAGCGTCACCCGGCCGGCGTCCAGGGGCCGATCGGGGCGTTCGGGCCAGACCTCACGCACCTCCCCGCCGCCGTCCGGGCCGGGTGTGGTGGTGGTCTGGCAGCTCGCCAGGGTCGCGGCTAGCGCCATGACCGTGAGCAGGGACCTGCGCATGCGTCCTCCCATCGTGGGATGGTGATGGTAGGTCAGGTTTGCGAGGGTCAACTGTGACGATGGACTGTCAGGACCGCGGCTGGCGCGGTGTTCGCGGGCTGGGAACGGCCTTGCTTCTTCTTTGCACCGGCCTCGCCTGCGGGGGGGTGTTCGGGGCCGACGGGGGCACAGGGGCGGTGCAGCCGCCTCCGGAGACGACCGCGCCGGTGGTGACGGAGCCGTCCGCGCCGCCAGAGAAGAAGATGTTCTCCTACGGCAAGCCCGATGGCTGGACGGTGCAGAAGGACGAGTTCGCGGCGAAAGGGCACCAGGTCATCCGCTACACGCTGAGCGGTCGCTCGGCGTCGGTGCAGCTGGTGCTGCATCCTCCCGGAGCCGAGCCACCCTCGGCCACGCAGGAGATGGCCAGCTTCAAGGCGGCACTCTCGGAAGAGGAAGACGTGACGATCACCTTCGGTGAGCTCGAGGCGCGCACCCGGAGCCTGTCCGGCCAGGAGGTCGTCGGCAGCGTGCTCCCGCTGGCGGTGGACTTCGGCGACGGCGTCGCGGTCCAGCGGGGAGAGCACGGCGACTGGCTCGTCCGCGGCCCGAAGACCAGCTGTCTGGTCGTCGTGGACGTGCCCGACGTCACCCAGAGCGCCGAGGTCAGGGCGGTGGATGAGGTCCTGACGCGCCTCGTCGTGCCCTGAGGGATACGCACCGCTCATGCCGCCCCGCGTGTACACGTTGACGCCCCACACCTGGGAGAAGGTGCACCAGCGCCATCCCTTCACCCTCGTGCGCCTCGAGCACGGCGCCCGGGGCATGCCAGCGGTGATCGCGAACGCCCTGGACGGCCAGCGGGTGGAGGGGATCACCTTCACCACGATGGACCTCGGTACCCTGGCACGGCCGGAGTTCTGGCTGAACAGCTTCCGCACCCAGAGCGGCCCGATCCAGCGCAGCGGAGACCGCCCCCAGGCCGGCTACTACCTGTTCCGCAACGGGATCATCATCGCCCACCACCCGGCGGGGGTGCGCATCGACACCGACATGGTGGCGGCCTACCTGCGCGAGCGCCTGCTGGAGACTCCCGACCCCGACATGCACGAGCAGCGCTGGGTCTACGAGGAGACGGCGAGGCCGGGGGCGGGCTACGGTCGACAGGCGAGCGGCGGCGGGCAGCGACGGCGGCCACCGCCCGAAGAGGACGGTCCGACCTACCACAAGCGCGAAGAGCGCCGCACCCGCATGGACCCCCCGAAGCCCGCCCAGCCCGACCCGTACACGGTGCTCGGCGTCTCCCCGGACTGCTCGGACGACGAGCTGCGCACGGCCTACAAGCAGGCGCTGAAGATGAATCACCCCGACCGCGTCGCCCACCTCTCCCCCGCGCTGCAGGCGTTCGCCCTGGCGCAGACGCAGGCGATCCGGGACGCGTGGGATGTGTTGAAGGCGCGGCGGGGGCTGTGAGGGGGGTGGTCTGACGGGGAGTCGCGTTGCTGCGGGGCAGGGGAGTGGCGGGGCGAGCACGTCTGACGGGGAGTCGCGTTGCTGCGGGGCAGGGGAGTGGC
>MDTC01128477.1_pt1 | contig 11152 bp, 9 predicted proteins | sample 811181 | NCBI WGS metagenome assembly MDTC01 (sample SAMN05326644, study PRJNA326480) | marine metagenome | isolation source: seawater | place: Pacific Ocean: North | collected 2011 | reverse complement strand
CTCCCATATCTTAAGACAAAGTACCATCGGCGCTGAAAGGCTTGACTTCCGAGTTCGGAATGGGATCGGGTATAACACTTTCGCAATAACCACCGGCAAGGGTCTTATAACTTAAATTATACAAATGTAAACAATCTAAAATATCAATTATTCACAATTTTTCTAAGCTTTTTGTTTCTTTTTAAAAAATCCTTAACATAATCTTTAAGCTTAAGCTTACCAAATAATTTATAAACTTTATTAGAAAGACTTAAATTAGTAAGTGCAGAAGCATATCTTTCACCTTTTCTATGGGGTAAAAAATTTGTTTTTGATTCAAACATTTTTGCAACCTCTAATATTGAATAACTCTCTTTATTCGAAATGCTGTAAAATCTAGATTTATTTTTTCTCCAAGCATAATAGCATGTTTGAATAGTATCATTTATATGTGTAAATCTTCTAGATTGAGAGCCTGGTCTGACAACAGGAAGAGGTTTATTCTTAAGGTAATGATCCTCAAAAATTCCAATAACAGTAGCCATTTGCCCCTTTTTAATTTGACCAGGTCCATATACATTATAAAAAAAAATTACTTCATATTTAAAGTTAAACCATTTTTTCAAATTTTCTAAAAATTCTAAATTTTTTGCTTTTGTAAAAGCATATGGAGACAAATTTTTATCTTTTCCTTTATTTCCTAATGAAGCTGAGGTAGCAGAATAAATTAATTTAATTTTATTTTTCAAACAAAAATCAAAAACAGCATTAGATCCTATTGTATTAGATTGTATACACTTATTCATATATATGAAACTTTGATAAATCCTCGAAAACTCTCCAAAATGGAATAAGGAATGAATATTTTTTTTATACTTATCTAGCAAAGAATACACATTTTTAGTATGTCCTCTCAAGTATTTTACTCGTTTTGATTTAATTTCATTTTTTTTGATACCTGATGAATAATCATCAATGCTAACAATTTTAAATTTGGTTTTTTTAACTAAAAATTTGATTAAGTTTGATCCTACAAAACCACTTCCTCCAGTTACTACTAATAAATTTTTTTTCATTTCAATTGTTCCTCAAAAAATCTTTTACTGTTAAATCAAAACCTCTATTTAAATCAAATTTCGGTTTCCAGCCATAACTTTTAGCAAGTTTAGTATCAACAATTTTTCTTGGTGTGCCGTTTGGTTTCGATTTATCATACCTAATTTTTAATTTTAGATTAAACTTCTTTTTAATAAAGTTAGCATAATCTTTTATTGTCATTTCTATTCCTGATCCAATATTAATTAATGAATGTCTTGTTTTTTTTCTTAAAAAAAATTCACAAGCAGAAGCGAAATCATCAACATACATGACTTCTCTTCTTGCATTTCCATTACCCCATAAATCTAAAACATTCTTATTTTTTTTTTGAGCTAAAAATACTTTCTTAATTAAAGCTGGAAAAAAATGAGAATTTGAAAGATCATAATTATCGTTTGGCCCATACATATTAGTAGGCATTAAACATACATAATCAAGATTATACTGTTTATTGTACGCCTCACACATTTTGATTCCAGCAATTTTTGCAGTTGCATATGCATCATTTGTTTCCTCAAGTTTACCAGATAAGAGATAACTTTCTTTGATGGGCTGTTTACATTTTTTTGGATACACACAACTTGAGCCTAAAAAAATTAATTTTTTTACTCCAGATATATATGAAGAATGAATAACATTTGTTTGAATCATTAAATTTTCGTAAATAAAATTTGCTTTAAATTCATTATTTGCATAAATACCACCAACTCTTGCAGCTGCATTAATTACAAATTCTGGCTTATTTTTTTTAATGAATTTCTCTGTTTCTTTTTGATTTAATAAATTTAAACTTTTTTTATCGGCTGTAATAATTTTTTTATAACCATTTTGGACTAAATAGCGAAGAATTGAGGAACCAACCATTCCTTTGTGACCTGTTAAGAAAATCTTTTTATTTTTTAAGTTCATTTCAAACTTAATAATTCCTGTTCACTTTTTATCATTTCATCAATTAAGGAATTAATATTTTCTTTAGGTTTCCACTTTAGTTTTTTTCTGGCTTTTTTTGCGTTACCTAATAAAGTATTTACATCAAGAGGTCTAAAATAATTATTGTCACATTGTATTATTACTTTTCCAAATTTATCGTATCCTTTTTCATTAATCCCTTTTCCTCTCCAGGCTATTTTCATTCCAAGTTTTTTGGAAGTTAAATTAATAAATTCTTTAATTGAATATTGTACACCAGTTGCAATTACATAATCATCTGGCTTTTTTTGTTGTAACATTTTCCACATTGCCAAACAGTAATCTCTTGCATGGCCCCAATCTCTTTTAGAATTAAGATTACCTAAAAAAAGTTTTTTTTGTTTTCCACATTTTATTCTACACAAAGCAGAAATGATTTTTTTTGTAACAAATGTTTCTCCTCGTCTAGGACTTTCATGATTGAATAAAATGCCATTACACGCAAAAATTTTATAAGCTTCTCTATAGTTTTTTGTAATCCAATGAGCATAAAGTTTTGCAACACCGTATGGACTTAATGGATAAAATGGTGTTTCTTCATTCTGTGGGATAGATTGTACATTTCCATAAAGCTCAGATGTCCCAGCTTGATAAAATTTAGTTTTTTTTTCTAATTTATGAAATTTTATCGCCTCAAGAATTCTTAAAGCTCCTAACGCATCTGCGTTAGCGGTATACTCTGGAACTTCGAAAGATACTGCTACATGTGATTGAGCAGCTAAATTATATATTTCATCTGGTTGAGTTTTTTTTATTATACTCGATACTGATGTTGAGTCAGTAATATCACCATAATGTAATCTAAATTTATAATTTTTTTCATGAGGATCCTGATATATGTGGTCAACTCTTGAAGTATTTATACTTGAAGATCTCCTTTTAACTCCATTTACAATATAATTTTTTTTTAACAAAAATTCCGATAGATATGATCCATCTTGACCGGTTACACCGAAAATTAAGGCAACTTTTTTTTTCATTAATAAAATTCTTTAATATATGAAAATAAGCTATTTATCTATTAGTTTTATAACAAAATAATTATTTTTTTTATAAATTGCACTTCCTTCAGAATATTTGCAAGTTTCTATATTTTTATCAATACAAATGAGATATTTTTTTTTAGCATCTTTAAGAAGAGTATCTATTCTGAAATGTGTATTACCCAAATTATAAAAAGGGTTTAAAAAGCTATATTCATATTGTTTAATTTCATTATTGAGTCTAGAAATATTTCTTCCAAAAAAAATAATGGTGGAAATCAGTATTAAAATTATAAATTTCTTTTTAAAATTTTCTTTCAATCTAAAACGACTAATAATAATTGAGAAAGGTATAAATAAGATTAATGCTAGGAGTGCATAACCTCCATATCTTAAACTTGGATGATTATAAAACCATTCAGCAAATAATATTAAAATAAGTAAAACTATTGGAAAAATTTTTTTATCTACGAAAATTTTATTTTTATTTTTTGTGTAGAATATAAAAAAAACAATAGTTATTAATAAAATTAAACCAAGTAAAAAATCTGACACTTTATTAAAAAAATATGAATCTATCCAATTTAAAACCCAATTAAAATTTTTAATATATTCATCGGGATTATCTACTCTAAAATTTGGATTGGCGCCTGCTTTAGACCAAAGTTCATACCAGTCATTCATTAACACAGCTTGATTAATTAAAGACCAATCAAAATAATTTGAGCATGATAGTTTAACAGGATATATTAAGCACCCAGTATTTAATAAATTCGTAATGATCAATAAAAAAAATAATATTATCAAAAGATAGAAATAAATATTTTTTAATAAACTTAAAAAAAGTTCTTTAAAATTTATCTTATACTTGATCAAAATATAGATAATCGGAAAAATAATTAAAACATATAAAACATAGAATGCCTTTAATGATATAGTCAGACCTACTAGTAAAATAATATTAGTTAATACATTCTTAAAATTTATTTTTGTTCTACATAAACTCAATAATTCAATAAAAAGAATGAATATTAATATTTGGGCTGAACGGTCAGTGCCGTGTTCGGAAATTCGATAAAAAAAGATATTTATAAATAATAAACTTAATAATGATAAAAAAAAGATATAATCAATTTTGTTATTTTTATAATCACTATTTAATTTTAAAATTAAAATTAAATTTGAGAGTCCCATAAATATTATTGAAGAAATGTGGAAAGAATTATATTTTATTAATGGAAGATAAAATAATGAATTTAAATAAAAAATCGATGATGGTGTTCTGAAGCCATGGTTTAAATTTCCAACTCCGATTACTAAATTATTTTGATTTAAATAGTATGTATAAGGAAAATGATAATAGGGAAAATCATCATGTGGTTTAGCAGAAAAGTAACAAATCAGTAAAAAACTAAAAATTATGAATATTATTAATATGTAATTTTTAGGTAAGTTCTTTTTTAAAATAAAATAAAAAAAGAATATTAATCCTGTAATTAAAATTATTAAATTATGAAAATAGTCATGTTTGAAAAAAAAGTGAGTAAAATAAGATAATGATATAAGAAATAAAAGAGAACCAAGAAGGTTGTATTCAATTTTTAAATTTAAATTTTTTCCTATTACAAAATTAAAAAATAAACCATATCCAATCACAGAAGAAATTATCAAAAAATATGATGCAATAAATATAGTTAAATTCATTTAGAAAATTTAAATTTAAAAAAAAGTCTATAAAAAATCACATAAAAAATAATCATCAAACTCAATAGTAATATCTGAGCTTTTGTATTAAAAATAAACATTGATGCTGTAAATACAAAAACACCATTTATTAGATTTAGACATAGACCTGTTAGTGAATTAATAAAAACTTTATTAATCCTTGTTTTCTTTGAAAGAAAATAAAAAAGTAATTGGTGAAAATGTAAAGTATCAGGCATCAACGGTGAATATTTTGATTTAATTTTTCTTACCAGAGAAAACAAAATTTCAAATGCCGGATACCACAAAACATTTACTATAAAATAAGGTGATATGTTTATATTTTTATTAATGAAGTCTATGATCAAATATCCAACTAAAATTGATAATATATATACTCCATTATCTCCTAAATAGAATCTATTGAAAATATTAAATAAATATAAAATTATGAGAAATATTATAAATTTAGTCAAAATTATATTTTCGTAAATCGCAACATTGCTTAATGACAAAAATAATAAAGAGCTTAAAACGATAATATAATAACCAAGTGTATTTCCATTATTACCATCTATAAAGTTAGTCCCATTAATTAATACTAAAAAACAAAATGCAACAAAAAAAATATTAAAACTATTATTGTTAAGAAGAATATTTATAAATTCTATTCTAATATCAGAAATACTTATTTTTAATGATATGATAAATAAAATTATTAATAATAATTGAATAAAAAATCTATAAGATGCTGATTTTATAAAATTAATATCTGCCATTAAACCTAGAGAAAAAAAAATAATCAAAAAAATTATTAACAAGTTACTAAAGTGCAAATAATTTACTAAAATAAAAAGTAAAATAAAAAAACCCCCTGTTAATGGTACTTTAGAATTTTGATTATAAAATTGATGCTGTTGACCTGTACTGTTTAATAAGAAGTTTATTTTTTTAAAAAAAAAGTTTGTCACAAAAATTATTGATATAAGAATAAAATTTTCTATCATTTTCTTAAAAAGTTTAATGATAAAATTATTGTACTAAATACTGCCTTCAAAACATTTTCTCTCAAATAGAATCTATAAACAGAATAAGCATTAAATAATTTTTGAATAATAGATGAAGATAATGAACTTTTTACATCTCTCCAAGATGTTAATGGTTTCCTAATTGGATAAAAATCATAATTTCTTTTTGTTAATCTAAGCCAAAATACAAAATCCTCTTTTGTTTTGAGGTCTGCAAAGAGTTGATTTTTTTTAATAACGTTTTTTTTTAACATCACTGTTGAGAGACCTATATCACATGATTTTTTTAATTTAATAAATGATATTTTTTCTGCTCTACGAAAACCAATCTTATTGTTATTTTCGTCAATAATATTGTATGAAGTATGTGACAAGCTAATTTTTTTTCTTATCATAAAATTACTTTGGACCATTAATTTATTTGGATGCCATATATCATCAGAGTCAATAAAGGCTATAAAATCACCCCTTGCCATGCCCATAGCCTTGTTTCGCGATTTTCCAGCTCCAATGTTTTTTTTATTAACTATAAGCCTAATTCTTTTATCAGACGCAACTATTTCTTTAATTAAGTGAAGATCTTTTTTTTCTGTATCATCATAAATTATTAAAATTTCAAATTTTTTATATTTTTGGTCTAATAATGATTTAATTGTCTGTTTTATAAATTTTTTTTTTTTAAAATAGGGTATGATAATACTAATTAATTTCATTTTAAAATTATTTAAAATTAAACTATTTACAAGATAATGACAGATAAAAAAGTTATTTTATTCATGCCATCTATAGAGGGGGGCGGTGTTGAAAAGAATTTTTTTGTCATTTCTAATTATTTAGCAAAAAAAAAAAATAATGTTTTATTAGTTACAGCAGAAAAAAGATTTTTAAATAGACTAAACAATATAAAAATAATTAATCCTCAATTAAATTTTTGGCGAAATGGGACCCGACTGAGAAAATATATGATATGTCTTTTTCTTTTAATCAAAACAATTATTCAAAATAAAAATTGTTGCGTCTTTTCTTTTCAAGCAAATATTTATGCAATACTAGTTTGTAATATTCTAAATACTAAAATTGTATCTAGATCCAATTCTGCTCCAAGTGGATGGTCAAATAATTTTTTTAAAAAACTTATTTATAAAATTGGATTTAATCTTGCCGATAAATTAATTGTAAACAGTAAAGAATTTAAAAAAGAAATGAAAAAAAATTTTTCTGTTAACTCAGTTGTAATATATAATCCATTCAATAAAAATGAAATAATCAAATTATCAAATAAGAAAGTAAAAAAGAAATTCAGAAATAAATTTTTAAGGATAATAACCGTTGGTAGATTGGTTGATCAAAAAAATCATTATTGTTTATTAGAAGCATTAAATCATCTAAAAAAAATTTTAAAATTTGAATTAATCATTATTGGCAGAGGAAAAAATGAAGAAAAAATAAAAGAATATTTAATAAAAAAAAATTTAAACAATTATGTTAAAGTTTTTTATACCAACAATCCATTTCCATTTATCAAACAATCAGATTTGTTTATCTTGTCCTCTAATTATGAAGGACTGCCCAACGTGTTACTAGAGGCTATAGCTTTAAAAAAATCTGTCATTTCCTCTAATTGCCCAACGGGACCAAAAGAAATTTTAGATTATGGAAAGGGTGGTTATTTATTTAAATCAAATAATTATAGGTCACTTTCATTTCAAATAGTAAATTTTATTAAGAATAATAAAATTAGAAAAAAAAAAATTGCTTATTCATTCAGAAGGTTAAGTAGGTTTGATTATAAAACAAATTTAAAAAAGTACTTAAATGTGGTTAATTCATTATAATATTAGACAATTTAGATAATATGAAAAAAATTACAATTTTAGGTGCTGGTGTTACAGGGCTAAGTGCTGGGTTAAAATTAGCTCAAAAAGGGTTTGATGTAACTATAATAGAAAATGAACAACAAGTGGGTGGGTTAGCAAAAACAATCAAATTTAATTCTACTCATGTTGATATTGGACCGCACTCATTTTTCTCAGAGGATAAAGAAATTTATTATTTTGTTAAAAATCTTTTTGATGGTGAGCAAAATCAATTACCTAAAGTTAAAAGGTCTGTAAAAATGTTTTTTATGAATTATTATGTAGATTACCCTCTCTCGGCAAAAAGTATTTTATTTCAAATGGGCCCAATAATTCCAATAAAAAGCTTTTTAAGTTTTTGTAGGTCTTACATTAGTTCAATTTTTAAAAAAAAAGTATCTGCTAATGCTAACATAGAGGACTGGGCTATTGAAAACTTTGGACATTTTTTGTACAAAAATTTTTTCAAACCTTACACTGAACAATTTTGGAAAATAAATGCTAGAGATTTATCAAATAAGGTTATTCCAGCAAGTAAAAAACTTGATTTTGCAAAAACATTAAAACATTTATTTTTGAATAAATACTTAGAAATATCAAAAAGAGAGCCTGGCTCACTTAATTTGGTTCAAAGAGAAAGTTTACCAACTTTTTATCCCAAAAAAGGTTTTGGAAAAATATCTGAAAAAATAGCAGAAAAATTAGTATCTTCTGGAGGAAAAATAAAATTAAATGAAAAAGTTGAGAGTGTAATTAAAGATGATAAATATTTTAAGATTATAACTAACAAACAAGAGTATGAATCTGATGTTGTAATTTCAACGTTACCTATAGACAATCTGGTAAAAATGTTCAGTCCAGTAAATGAAAGTAAAAAAAATATAGAAGCTGCAAAAAAAATAGGATACCTCGCTTTAAAAATAGTATACTTGGTAATAAGTAAAAAAGATTTTTTAAAATACCAATATTGTTATTTTGTAGGTAGACCATACAATAGAATTTCAAATTTAAATCTTTTTAGTGATGAGTTAAATTCAAAAAATCATACAACGATTTCACTAGAAATTTCTTGTTTAAAAGATAGCCCTACTTGGAAAAGCAATGATAAAGAAATTTTAGATATTTGTATAAAAAACTTAGAAAAAGATAATATTTTAAACAAAGAGGAAATTATTGATTCTAAAGTTTTAAATTTTCCAGATGTTTATCCGATTTACAGAAATAATTATGAAAAAGATTTAAAGGAAATAGAAAATGAATTTAGAAAAATACCAAATTTTTATTCAATAGGTAGAATGGGCAAGTTTTTTTATGGCGATATAGATCAAATGATTAGAATGGGTTTTAATTTGTCAGATAAAATCTAATATTTTTTTTTTCAAAAATAGGACCGAAAAAAAATGACATATATATTAAACAGGGAGCAAAATATCTTGGGGTGCCTAAAAAACCTAATATACCTATATTATATAAAATTAGTAATGATAATAAAAATATAAATTCTGGTTTATAAATTTTTAATGATCTTAAAAAACCATATAAGGCCAGGGAATAAAATACAATAGAGTAAACTAATCTAATCTTTATATTTGACTGATGTTTTTCTGATTTCAAAAAAGTACCTACACTTTCGAATTCATAATAATTATGAACAAAAAAAGGATTTAAAACCATCATATGTAGTATTTTTTTAAAAAGATAAATTAAAGCATGATGAATGTTAATGAATATGTTTTTTATTGAGTAAATGAAAATATAATTGTTGTATTTTTTTTTTCCTAAATAATCTTCTTTATCAAATTTCAATAAAAGACTTCCATTTTTTTCATTGTATATTTCTAAATTATTTTTTTTTGCCCACTCTGAAGCCTCTTTTTTCATAAAATTTTTCGCATCAATATATGAAATTTTTTTTTTTTCAGTTAAAATATTTGGCACAACGTAAATGTATAATGCACTTTTAATTCCATAAAAGTTTTCATTCTGACCATTTGATTTGAAACTACTAATTAAATAACTACTTGATAAAATCAAAAAATACCCAAGTAAAAAGCTCATAGAGATTTTAAGTATATTTTTTTGATAGTAAATTTTTAAAAAAAAATAGTAAAACATAAAAATTATTGGATAAAAAATATACTCTTGCCCTGTCAAATAAAGTAATGAAGATAAAACACCTATTGTAAAATTGTGTCTTACCCCAAAATTTATCTTAAATAAAAATATTAAAAGCAAAATCTGAAAGATTATTGTCCAACTTTCATTCCAAAAAGTTGGAAGATATTGAATTATATCTGGTAAAAAAGATAAATAAATGATTATTGTATACAAAATTTTTTTTGAAATATAATTTTTATATACTTGAAAAAAAATAAATAATAAAAAATAATAAAAAAAATTTTTAATGATAAGGTAAAAAAATTTACCATTATTAATCTTAATTAAATCTTCTTGATACATTTCTTGACCTGTGACTAAATAATAAAAAGCTAGAAGTTTAGGTGGTAAAAACTCATCTTCCAAATAAGAACCAGATTTAATTACTGATTTACCACTTTTTAAATCTTGAATTATTAGGTTTGCTTCGCCCCAATGATTACCCACTGAGGATTTTATCATAGGATGATTTCCACTTTGATAATTATTATAATTTTCAAATTTATTTAAATAAAATTTTGATATTAAGAAAGTAATTAAAAATGCAATGAAAAGTATTAATATTTCTTTTTTTTTTTTAATAAACATAATTAATTGTTACTGATAAATTATAGTTATAAATTATTGAATTGTTATAATAATTGATTTTCACTACTTTAAAGAACATTTTTAAATAAATTTTTAAAATTTTTAAAATCTTTGTTGCATTTTAATTGTCTAATCATTAATTGGTAACTATTATAAAATAAATGTCACGTAATAACTTAACATTTTCTATCATAATACCAGTTTTAAATAGTAAAAAAAAACTAATTAAAACTATTAAAAGTATTAAAAAACAAGAATATAAAAATTATGAAATAATTGTTGTTGATGGATATTCTGAAGATGGAACGATTAATTATATAAAAAAAGAAAAAGTGATAAATAAAAAAATTATAGAATATGATAAAGGAATCTATGATGCTATCAATAAAGGTATTCTTGTTGCAAAAGGAAAATATATTAACACTATTAACGCTGGTGATATTTATTATTCAAAAAAATCATTAAAAATCATAAAAAATTATTTTGAAAAAAATAAGAATTATTCATTTATTTTTGGAGCAGTTTTAAAAAATAAAATATTCCATAAATATGAGCCAAAAAAAATGAGTTGGTCATTTAATTTTTATCCAGTTCATTCTGGAGGTTTTTTTGTAAAAAAATCTGTTCACAATAAATTTGGCTTATACAATTTAAAATACAAATGTTCATCAGATTATGATTTTTTTTGGAGAATAATTCGAACACATAATTTGCAGGGAATTTCTACTAAAAAAAATGAGATTATTAGTGTATTTGAACCGGGTGGATTTTCATCAAAATTATCCTTCTT
>MDTC01095177.1_pt1 | contig 11152 bp, 6 predicted proteins | sample 811181 | NCBI WGS metagenome assembly MDTC01 (sample SAMN05326644, study PRJNA326480) | marine metagenome | isolation source: seawater | place: Pacific Ocean: North | collected 2011 | reverse complement strand
GCGGTGCTTTTGTGCGCGTAAAAAGAGTGAGGATTTAGGTAAAAATACTCTCGTGTGATGTCTCTCTCACATCTTACATATAAAAGTATAACGCACTCTCACGCTGATGCGACTACCTACATGGTGTGCGGCGAAAGCTGATTGTGGAATTTCGGGCTACCCCCGCTAAGACTATTATTTATTCCACCAGCACCGCTGTTACTATGACTGCGTCTCGAGGGAAGAAGACTTTTGCCGCCGCGCGAAACGCTCCAGAAGCGCATGCGCTTTTTGAACTTTCTCGTAAACGCTTTCAAAATTTCCTCGCAGACGATGACCGGGAAGGAGAGCCATAAGACCGCTTTCCACTCTTTCCAGGAGAGATAGCTCACGCTGAAGGTGATGTTCATCCACGGGACGTATAAGATCATCACGTGTAAAGCCATGGAGATGAAGATGGCGCCTAAGAGCCATTTGTTGGACCACGGCGGGTGTTTCAATAAACTCGAATTCTCCGATAAAGCGTTCAAGGCGTTGAACATTTCCACGGTGACGAGGACAGTCATGGACATGGTAGAAGGACGGCGGTCTTTGAATATTTGACACGAGTAATCGTGGGCACCTTCGACGCACTGCTCGAACGAGGTCAAATCGTTCCAGGAGAGGAGAGGACCATTTTCAAAGTACATGAACCACCACGCAAAGGCGACGACGGTGACGATGCCGACGTACACGCCGACAATCAAGTATCGAATGAAGAGCCACGAGTCAACGATAGGTTCCGTGGGTGATCGCGGGCGTTGTCGCATGATGTCTCGATCAGGCTTGTTGAACCCGAGCGCGGTGGCGGGTAAACCGTCGGTGACTAAGTTTACCCACAGGAGTTGCACGGGGCACAAAGTCTCCGGCATGCCCAACGCCGCGGCGATGAAGATGCACACGACTTCGCCAATGTTCGAGGAAACCATGTATCGAATGAATGCTTTGGTGTTGTCGTAAATAGCGCGACCTTCAGCGACGGCAGAAACGATGGAGGCAAAGTTATCGTCGGCGAGAACCATATCGCTCGCGTGTTTCGCCACCGCCGTGCCGGAACCCATGGAGATGCCGATGTCGGCTCTTTTCAAAGCCGGGGCGTCGTTGACGCCATCGCCAGTCATAGCGACGACGTGCTTTTGCATCTTTAACAGCTCCACTAACTTTGCCTTGTGCGCGGGTTCGACGCGACTGAAAATAGTCAAACGCGTCGCAGCTTCCGATTTTTCGCGATCGGATTTCAACTCGTCAAAGTCCACGCCTTGTAAACTCGCGCCGTCTGGAACGATTGGTTCGCCAAACGCATTCGCTTCAATGAGACCAATTTGCGAGCCTATAGACTCCGCGGTCGTTTTGTTATCTCCGGTGACCATGACAACTCGAATGCCCGCGCCTCTGCACGTGGCAATCGCACGGGCGACTTCTGCTCTCGGCGGGTCCGCGATGCCGACGAAACCGAGAAAAGTCAAATCGTTCTCATCTTCCGCGGTGATTTGCGTTTGTTTCGCCGGCATTGGACGCATGGCTAATGCTAAAACGCGCAAACTAGTTTTCGCGTATTTCGAGAGAACGTCGTTTAAGTCTTTGCGAACTTGATCGTTCATCGGTTCCGCCGCGCCTTTGCCGTTTGTGAGAGCGTTGGAGCATTTTTCCAACACCGCCTCGGGAGCGCCTTTGGCAAACAAAATGTTCGTCCCTTTTCGAGAACACAAGGTACTCATCATTTTTCGATCTCGAGTGAAATCCATTTGCGCGACACGTTTAAATTGCCCGGCCCAGTACGCGGCGCAATACGACGCGCGCTCTTGCTCAGAAAGTTTTGTCAACGCCGTCGGCATGGCGTCGAAACCGGGGAGACCAACCTTTTCGGAAAGAACTCGCAAAGCGACTTCGGTCGATTCGCCAATTTTCGCGTACTCTCTCTTATTCAAATCAAACGTCAACGTCGAGTCGTTACATAAGGAAGCGCATATGGATAAGTGCAACACCGACGGTAAATCTGCCGGGTGCTTCACCACGTCTCTGTCGATGGAGTTGAAGCGTTGTTGTCTCGGTGAGATTACGCCGTTGGACGCTTCCAGAATCAATCCGTTCGGCGCATACGAGTTACCTTCTACGTCAAACTCTCTCAATAAAGGCGCGTGACTACTTCCACTCGCGCCATTACCACCCTTACTACCAGTGCTACTGCTCCTTTGCTTCGTGCGATCTACCACGCACATCTTTTGCACGCACATCGCGTTCGTCGTCAAAGTCCCCGTCTTGTCCGAACACACCACCGTCGTGCACCCTAAAGTCTCCACCGACGGAAGTGATCTCACAATCGCGTGTCTTTTCGCCATCTTTCTCGTCCCTAACGCCAAGCACGTCGTCACTACGGCCGGTAATCCTTCCGGAATAGCAGCCACCGCCAACGCCACCGCGATTTTCAAATAATACACCATCCCTCGAAACCAACCGCCGTATAAAGGGTCGCCGAAATGTCCGATGTTCACCACCCAGACCAAAATGCACACTACTGCGATCACTTTACTCAATAATCTACCAAACTCGTCCAACTTTTTCTTCAAAGGCGTCAACTCTTCCTCGTCGTCTGCGCCTCCGTGATTTTTCATCGCGTCTCGAATCTTCCCAATCGCCGTGTTCAACCCGGTTCCGACGACAACCGCTCTCGCTCTCCCAACGCTCACGACCGTCCCACTAAACAACAAGCACGTTTTATCTTGAACCACCGCTCTCCTCGCCCGTTCGCTATCGTCTATGTGCCCCGCCTCCTTCTCCACGCTTCCGCTCTCGCCAGTCAAAATTGCCTGATCCACTCTCAGCGTCGAACTCAAAATCCCAATAATCCTGCAATCCGCCGGCACTTTCGCTCCAACTGCGACTTCAACGATATCCCCCGGCACTAGCTCGCTCGCTTTCACCACTCTCAATCTTCCGTCTCTCAAAACCGTCGCTAAATCCGCCTGGTACGCCTTCAATTCCTCAATCGCCTTCTCCGCGTTCGTCTCCGTGACCACCCCGACGGTCGCGTTGGCGATTAAAATCAAAACAATCACCGTCGGCTCGACGAACGCCAACTCCCCGTCCCCATCCACCGCGGCTAATATAAAACTCACAATCGCGGCGACGATTAATATCTTCACCAGTAAGTCGTCGAACTGTTTCAAAATTAACTTTATGAAATTTTGCCCTTTCTCCTCGGGCATTTCGTTCGCCCCGAATCGCAGGCGAAGTTTATCGATGGCGTTCGTCTTTTCGGACAAACCTCTGTTCGCATCCACTTGGTGGTGGTCCAAGACCTGCACATTTTCATCGTTTTCATCGTCGTCGCGAAAGAAAGAGAAAGGATATATTGTGTCAGTAAAACTTTGTTCTCGGGGAAGAAGAAACGAACAAAAGGATGGATCCGAAACCCGACGAAGTTTGAAAACGCTCTCTCCTCGTCGTCTCCGCAGAATAATAATAATAAGAGTGGTATTAAAAAAGTCATTTCACACGTAAATGCTCACCTCGCCGATCGAACGCGCGAACGCGTCGTCTTCCATTTTTTGTGCCCGTGCGTGTGTGTGCCTGCGCTTTTGTCTCTCACGTCCGTCTCTTTTCTTTTTGTCTCTCCCCACGTCCGTCTCACCCTAAACCAAACTTTCCCGTTTGACTCTTGTCTCTTTCTCAAAATCGTCATTTCCGCAAAAGAAAGACGACGGCAAAAACAGCGACGCGATGGCGGCGGAGGAGGAGACGACGAGAAAAAGCCACGACGACGACGAGAAGGACGCCGGGGCCGACGTTGTTGTTGCGAGAGAAACGAGAACGAACGATGATGATGCGCAACAAATAAATTCGTCGGCATCATCATCGACAGGCAGTTCTTTTTCATCGAAGTTGTTCCTGCTTGCGTTTATCGGACTCTCCGTGGCGCTTGGCTTGCGCGAAGACGTCGGCGAACTCGTGAAAGGTAGTGGTGGTATTGAAAACGAGACGACCCGCGGAGAGACGATGCAACAAAAAGAAGACGCGATTTCCGTGGGAGATAGAATCCACATCTCCTTTTGTCAATCCTGACAATACCGAGGCGGGTTTGAACACGTTCGTCAGATTTGTTCGCACCATTTTGGTCGAGACGTGGATATCGTCCCGACGAATTACCCGCCGAAACCTGCGATGAGAGTATTGACGCGATTGACGAGTTACGCGCAAATAGGGATGCTTGGGGTGACTTTTCGAGGGTCGCAATTTATTCGAGAGTTGTTTCCAGCCGGGACGCAAATCCCGGACTGGGTGTCGTCCATGGAAACGAATAAGATGCACTCGATGTTAACGATTCACTTCCTCGGGAACTTGTTGAAACAGAATTTTGGGAACACCGGGGCGTTCGAGATTTATTACGACGGGGACGTCGTGTTTAGCAAGTTGAAGGAGAAGAGAATGCCGAGGTTGGAGGAGATCGTGGACGGGATACGCGAGAGACGAGAGGAGAGAGGATTCAAGTACACGAAGCCGAAGGAGATGTTGCCGGAAAGGATGAGGATGCAAGGAGGAGGACAATAACAACAACAACAATAAAGGTAAACGCGATCTTATTGGAACACACTCAAACACATGCACTCACAAAGTGATGGCGAAGAAGTAAAAAAGGAACGCACAGAACGTGCGTGCGCTTCTTTTGCCGGATAGAAGAGTTTTTGGGAAGAGTGTGCGAGAAGAAGAAAAGAGGAAGAAATACATCCACTTTATTTATCATTAGCAATGTATCAATACTTTCTATAAATTACACACGACATTCTCATAAACGCTAAAGTACTACCTTTCCGTGCTTTCCTGCTAAATAAACTTCTTCTATGCGGTGTGGCTTGTGCGTCTTTCATCCGTCGATGGCGTTTTGGACATCTTCTAATTCTTCGTCTATTTTCTGACTCGTCAACTCGTACAAAGCCACCGCCATTTGGACGTCTCTGCATAATCTCGGCTCGTCGATATTGCGTCCGGTTTCATCTGCAAAAACCTCCACGTCAACAACCGTGCCCTGTCGCTCTTTATTATCACCAGCGGACGTTTCGGATACGCTATCGTTTAACGAGATGTCGCCTTCGCCGTCGCCTTTGTCTCCGGCTGTCGCATCAGTATTCGCGGGATTTTCTTTCGATTCTTTTTGCTTCTTTCGGTGCTTTTTACTATCATCGCGCTTCATCGCCAGATGCTTATCGTACAACCCGTCGTAATATTCCAACAACTGTTCTGCGACTGCGGCCCAATCGCCGCCTTCTAACGAGTTTTGCAACGCTTTTTGCTTCTCGCCGCCGATTCTTTTTGTCATTTTCTCGCACGCCTCTCGCATGCCGTCCATCCACCCTTCCTGCGCTCGTAACTCGTCTGTCGCGTAATCGCTCACTAAAGTTTGCACCCTTAGCTCTAGTGGACAAATCAATCGTAAAATCAAAGGTGCTTTTCGCATCCTTTGAAACAGTTTAGGATCCACCGAACACTTGCCGACGTGCGGTCCTTCGTCTTCGATGTATACCCATCGTTTAGGATCTAACGCGTCCCAAGCGAACGCGACTTCGTTCCCGTAATGTTCCGAGGTTGGTTGCGCGGTTTTTCCGACCCAACCGAACGCAGATCCCGAGTGATTCGCCAAACCTTCTAAATCGATGATTTGTTCGTTTTGTAATTTTTCCAACGCTAAAAGACATCGAGTCTTCCCTACGCCGGTTCGTCCACCGATTATGCACACCCTCGGCGCGGGCACGTCCGTCAACACCTGCGGTGCGGACGGATCGTCGTTTGGATGTTTCACAGGACTGCTACCACTGTTTGCATTATTTTTGAGAATATTTTTGGGATGGTTTTTATTATTATCGGCGATATTCGAAACGTCGACTAAATCGTCCTCGTCCAATCCAAAATCGTCCCCTCCTCCTCCTCCTCCTCCTCCTAATTCTCCTCCATTTCCTAGTCCTTTCCCACCATTCAACAACCTCTCGTCCACTTTCAGAGGATCTCCGCACCGACTCAATATCCACGTCCGAAACGCTTTATACCCACCATTCACCACGCGCACAAACTCCACGTCCTCCTTCCCCAACCGCTCGCCGAACAACCATCCGAGCGAGAGCGATCGCATCCCGCCTCTCCAGCAGTGCACGTACACCCGTATCTTTTTCCTCTCCTTATTCATTTTCCTCTTTAAATCCACTTCCGTTTGCGCGTTTACAATCAACTGCTCCCACTTCTCTCTCACAAACTCCATGCCTCTCGCCATCGCCGCTTTCCTCCCTCTTTTGGCGAACAAAGTCCCAACGACTTTCCTCTCTTCGTCTTCAAACAACGCCACGTTCACCGCGTTCGGGATGTGCCCTTTCCGAAACTCGCTCGGCGACCTCGCGTCGATGAGTACCGTTTCCATCGGGAACTCTCGGCAGTCTCGAGCGGCAGAGACGACGTCGGTTCTCGAGTGTTGGTTCTCTCGCGAGATGGAGGCGATGAAGGTTTCCATCAAAATCGTCTTCTCATCATCGTGATTCTCCTTTTTGCCACCCGTGATTAAGTTCACGAATAACTCGCCCGCTTTGGATGATGATTTTTTGGATGACGATAATAATACCGACGGAGCAGTAGTGGTAGTAGTAGCAGCAGTGCGCTCCTCCTCCTCCTCCTCCTCCTCTTTCTCGCTCGTCATGTCTTCTCTTTCTCTCGGATAAAATAAATAAATAACGAGAGAAAAGAATCAAAGAGAGAGACGAGAGAGGAAAAGAGTGAACAAAAAAAAAGCAAAATTTTTGACATGTCCCCCCTCGAAAAAAATTTTTCAAGCGTCGTTGTTGAAAATCAATCAATTAAATTCAAGTTTAACAACACCAACACACTTGAAAGAAACGCAAAAAATTTACTCGTAAATTACACACACACACACACAGACAATTACACGGTAAAAGAAGAAGAACTTTATAATAATAATAAACTCTTTGAAAGCGAGGGCCTCCGAGAAAGAAAGAGCGCGAATAACGAAGAAGAAGAAGAAGAAGAGTAATGCCGCCACGCAAGAAAGCCGCCGCCAAGAAGAAAACGCCGCCACCTCAAGCGGCGGAGGAGGAGGAAGAAAAAGAAGACGATTCGAAAATGATGGACGAGGAGGCGAATGCGATCGATGATGCGATTGCGAACGTTGCCGATCCGCCGCCGCGTCAAACGCAACTGGAGTTGTGGGAGAAAGAGAACGAGCAAAACTTGTTGCACTTATCATCGATGAGTAGTGGTGAAGAAGATGCATTGATGAGTGCGAGTTTAGGGCATCCGCAACACGGTTCGGAGCTGTTTTTAGGCGGCGTTCCGAAATCCGCGAGCGACCAAGACGTTGAGAATTTGTTTAAAGGATCTACTAAAGGACGAGGGAAAGGTAACACGAAGTGTCCGTCGCAACCGGTGGATATTCAAGTGGTGAAAGATCCGAACGATTCCATGAGGAACCGAGGGTACGCGTTCGCGAGATTCGGGAACAGAGGCGAGTGCGAAGACGCGTTTCAGTTTCTCAGCGAGAACGACGGCGCGAACGCGGTTATGATCGACGCGGAGAATAACAACGAGGAAAAGAAAATCAGGGCGACGATTAAACCGACGAAGCACGTTTTATTCATGAGCGGGTTTCCGCCGTTTGCGACGAGAGAAGACATCGTGACGGAGCTTTTGAGAGTTGGCGGCGCGGGCATCGAGACGGTGTCGTTACCGAGAGCGAGCGGAACGGGAACGAACGGGATTGCCTGTCGACACAAAGGGTACGGATTTATCGATTATTTTAATCAAGAATGCGCTGAAAGAGCCATGAAGAACATAAACGACAAGACGACGAGAATGTTCAACGGCAACGCGAATAAACCAGTCGTCGCGAAATGGGCGGACGTGAGTAAAGAAAAGCCGCCGAGCAAAGAAGATTTATTGGCGCAGAGTAAATCGGTGTACGTCGGGCAAATTCCAACCGAAGGCGTGGCATTGGACGAGAAAGATTTGGAAGGGAAGTTGAGAGAAGTGTTTGGTCAGTTTGGCGAAGTCGAATCGGTCAAGTTGCCGAGGGGCGACGCGACGAAAGGGTACGCGTTTGTCCACTTTACGGAAAGAAGCTCGGCTGAGAAAGCGGTTGAAGCGGCAGCAGCGAGCGCATCTGGTGCACGTGGCGATGAATCGGCGATGGATGGTGTCGTAGCGGCAGGGGCGGTGCAGTTGCAAGGATGTAATTTGACCGTGGAAATCGCGCGTCCAGAGAGAGAGAGAAACAACGAGCATCGAGACAGAGGCGGACCGAGAGGAGGCAGAGGAGGTCGACGACCTATGCACAGAGGAGGACGTGGTGAACCACCGGGATCGCGCAGAGGCGGTGATTATAATAACTACATGAGCCCGCACGGGGGCGGTATTGCGCCTCGACAGTTTGGCGGCGGGAATTCGATGACCCCGGTATATTTACCGAACGGACAAACAGCGTACGTTATGGGTCAAGGCAATATGCCGGCACCAAACGCCGGTTGGGGGAGACAATCCGTTACCGATCGATTGGATAGAGGCGATCGTGGTCGAGGAGGTGGAGGAGGAAGAAGAGGACGCGATCGAGGTCCTCGCGATTACGACGATCACTATCAAAACAGAGGCGGTGGCGGGAGAAGACGAGACGACTCTCGAGACGCGCCAATGCACCGCGCCCGACCATATTGATGAACTTTAGAGATGGAAAAGTAATAAAAGGTTCTAACGGTATATTTTAATATAAAAATCACGAATTGTTTTGTAGAAATATCACCATCATCAACATCATTCATATTATAAACGAGAACGATCGACCGGGATGTTTTTTCACGTCGTCGATTTTGATTTCGACAAAATCTCGTCGCTAAAACATCTCTGTTTCAATTTCTCTCTCACATCTGCGTACAAAATGTCGTTCGCATTCGCGTGATACGGATTATGGAAGTACAGCCTGCATAACTGCACCGCTGAGCTCGATGGTATTTCCTTCCCCGATCGATGCGCAATCGCCCACACCGCGTGATGATACGCCCCATTGTGCACTAGAAAAGTGTCCTTCTCCGATAGTGTATCTCGAAAGTTACCACCGCTCCATGCGAATGCTTCGTGGACGACGCGCAAGTTCTTCACCATATTCGAATGCGTCCCGCTTTGCACCGTCTTGTCTAAAATTTCAGGAACACGTTTGAGATCTTGACTCCCGTTTGGAATAAATACAGTGAACGTGTCGTAATCTAGGAGGAAATCATACGGGTGCGAAGTGTTCAATTGCGTCATGAGCGGAACACACCCTCTGTGAATGGCATCGAAAAATCGTTGATCCCATCCGTTTCCGCCCGCGGCGAGGCAAAAGTACGAACGCAGGCGAATATTTTCGCTGCGTGCTAATTCGCCGACGCCTCCATACTTGCTAAATTCAGGCGACATCACGTTTTTGTTCAAGAAAAATCTCGGCTCATTTTTATACCAATCCGACATGAACGTCCGAATACCTTGCGAGTACAAGTACATGCACTCCTTGACGTTCGTAAAGATATTCTCTCCTGTACACTGCTTGAAATTTTTTGCACTTCCGCGAAAGAATAACAGCATACCATCTTTCGTATTCGGGTCGAACCTCGTGTGCTCAGGGTCGTTGTCCCCGCCGTATCCAGGCGACGTGGATAGAGACGATGGAATGACAATATCTCGATTGGGATAGAAACACTCATGATTTCCCTCTTTCGTTCGCCACATGCCATACTGCGAAACGACAATTGCTCCCGGAGGAAGTTCCGAATGCACGTCTGTTTGCAATGTACACAAGGATCTATCCATAGCGTTAATCCACACGGTTGGATGCACTGCTTCTTTTAGTGAATACTTTTTATCAACGTACTCAATGACTCGTTCCATCACAGTCGTAAATGATCCAACGTTTCCGACTAAATCTCCCGGGAAAAACGGGATGACCATCGTGCTTCGCAAAGATTCCGCGCCGTTCGGGTCAACGACGCCCGCATCCGCGATCATGGTCTCAAAGAAATAGTGCACTCCTCGGTAACTTCCGTTATTTTTATACTTGTAGCCTCGATAGAACCGTTTAATACCCCCGGGCAAATCTGCCGCGGCGAGCGATAATTCGTTCTTCGCGTACCGTTCTTCGCTGTTTTTCTTCGCCTGAAGTATCTCCTCTTCCGACAATGCGCACTCGTATCCAAATCTTCCTTTATTACACGCGCATTCAAACCATTCGCACTTTCCGTTCTTTTCGCATAACGGTGAACATATTCCTTCATTTTGCACGTACGAGTTCGCGAATTGGTTACCGTGGTCCTCCATGGTGATTATTTTTGAGCGCAGACGGTCGAACACGACTTTATCAACGTTCCTATCCGCGTTTACGTTGCCGGATTTTTCACGCAACGCCTGTCTTGTTGGTTTGTCATATTCAAAGATGTACGATCTCCTGTACTCCTCATCCTGGGGTTGTTTATGAAGCAAACCGATACTGCTAATACTACTATCGATATCGATATTTCCATCGTCTACGTCTCCTACTTTACAAAAATGTTCCGTTCGCAAATTCATTTGAAACGGTCGCTTCCCCCCACCTCCCTCTCGCGTCATCACCTCGTACGTCTCCTTCCCAAACGCTTTTAGCGTATACTCGATGCACTCATCCACACATTTACACGAAGGAAATTCTTTAATCCCCGGCGCTGATCTCGGTCGCACGGTTATTTGTCTAGTTAACACATCGCCGCACGAACCAAACGTAAACCGGTCGCACGACGGCGCCGGGTTTTCATCGCACTTCGCTCCGGTCCAATCCGTGTTGCAGATGCACTCGTGCCCGTCCTTGGAAGACGGGTATCCGTGCACGCACCGATCGTTGTCCGGGTTGAGCACTGGATATTCTTTTACTACTGCTACTTCTTCTTTCATCTCTCGAGGAGGAGGAGAAGGAAGAGGAGGAGAAGGAGAAGGAGAAGGAGAAGGAGGAGGAGGAGGAGGAAACGAAAACGTAGCAGCCGCAGCGCTCCTCTCGCGGCGAACGACGTGCCTCCTCTCCTTCCCTTTTTCCATTCCTCGATAACGAAGCAATTGCTCTTGATGACGACGACGATGACGTACGGATCCG
>MDTC01120348.1_pt1 | contig 11154 bp, 10 predicted proteins | sample 811181 | NCBI WGS metagenome assembly MDTC01 (sample SAMN05326644, study PRJNA326480) | marine metagenome | isolation source: seawater | place: Pacific Ocean: North | collected 2011 | reverse complement strand
GAATCACAAACCATTGATTTAATATCTGCACCAGGAATTGATGCTGTTGCATCATCTCCATTAATTCTCATACCAATACTTCCAGTCATGAAGTTGGTACAGTTCCTAATATATGGAGATCTCCATCTATTCGTCGGTCCTGCTGTTGCTGGACCAACATCTGTAAATCCACTAGCAGCATTTACTCCTGTTATTGGGAACGCAACAGCACCAGCAATAGGACCATGTTGAACACCAACAGTTGCTCCTGCAAAGTTTAAATTCTCAATTAAACACCCTCTTCTAACCCAAAAAACATCTTTATCTTGATTTTGTGGTTCGATTGTGACGAGTCTTAAATCTTCTCCAGTAATAGAAACATCTCTATTAAGTCCCACTGGATTGTTCTCAATATATCTTCCAGGACGAATCTTAATCGTGTCACCAGGTTGAGCAATAGAAGCTGCTGCTCCTACCGTTGCTTTAGCATCACCTTCCAGTAATCCACTATTAGAGTCATCACCATCTTTTGATACCCAAATGGTATTTTCTGTTTCTACACCAGATGGTCTCCAAGATACACCTGTACCAACAGATGATAAACGATAATCTTTCCCTGCTTCTCCTGTTTCCTGATTTATATCAATCAAAGAATTATTCAGTTCTGTTGTTCCATCTACTTCTAAAGTACTATTAAGTGTCGTAGCATTATCAACATCTAAAGTATTATTGAGTGTCGTAGCACCATCAACATTTAGAGTTCCATTTACATCTAATGCAAATCCTGGATTATTTCTATTAATTCCAACATTGGTCATTCTGTAAATGTTACCAGAATCATTATACCCCCACAAATCTTGTGTTTGTATTCTAGCAATTTCAATAGGGTTAGATGGATCAGGTATTGGAATACATGTATCTGTACCAACACCTAAACTATTACTCTGCACATAGTTAAATACAGTAAAAGACTGTGCAGCACCTACAAGGGGTATATACTGACCCTCATCCTGAACAAAAATACCTTCAGAGAATGCTGGTTCAAATGTAACCCAACGAATACCAAATTGATCACGATTCAAAAATGCACCGTTCACACCAGGAGAATTTGCTGAGTCATAGATAAACTCATCAATTTTAACACTACCTATTACATCCAGTAGTTGTTCAGGAGAATCTGAATTAATACCAACCTGTCCATCAATTATTAATGTTTTGTCTATGGCATGTGCAGTTATAAAAGTACTTCCAATACCAGTGGTTCCAAAAGCTAATAAATCTTTATCAAAATCTAGTTGAAATAAATGTGTACCAGTTGTTGCAAGTCCTACAGTAAATAACTCTTTAACCAAAAGATTATCTACTGTGAGATCATCTATATTAACATCACCATAAAAGGTTGAAATTCCAATAACTTCTAGGTTACCATTAATCTCGATATCACCTTCAATATCAAATTCACCATTAGAAATTATATCTCCATTAAAAATAGAATCACCATCTGAGGTGAATCCATTTGCCATAAAGACATTATCATAAAAGGTTACCCTTTTATTAAAAAAAGTTTCCTTACCGTGTACCTGAATATCACTCATTCTAGAAACCTAAGAGAGATGAAACTGTATTTAAAATTGGATTACTAGCACCAACAAGATCACTAACAACATCCTCACCAACATAGGAACCAGCAAATACTTGCTGCGTAAATCCTTTTCCAAGATCATCAATCAGATTTCCAGTAGGAGCATCATAATCAATCTTGTTTCCTTGCATCAGGATTCTACCTGATCCAGAATTCATCGTTATATTTCTTCCTGCCTTGAATTGGATATCTTCATCCGCTTCAATCATAACATTCTCTGCTCTGATTCTAACCATACCCTCAGCAGCAGAGAGGGATATATTTCCATTCTTACCAATTAAAACAATATCTTCAGATTTTGCAGTGTTCTTTTCACCAGCACATATCTCAATCACATGGTCATTGTGAATAGACATGAACCCAGAAGAGCTCAGCGAAATAGAAGACTGATTGCTTCCATCATCAGTGACGCCATACATTGTATAAACATCAGTTCCACTGACACCCATTTGGGGATTAGCAGTATCAATCCTAAAATTAGTATTGAAACTAATTAGTTGTCTTCTAAAAATATTCTGCGGTCTTTCAGACATTTTAATCTGGGCAATCTATGGAGATATTAAGACCCTCTGGAAGTCTTACTTTACCAAGCAATGGTCGTAATATAGCACCATTACCATTTGAACTTTCAACAAATAAGAGTGGTAGAGAATCTGTGAGGTTAATATCACTATTTAGAGGTTTAACACTATTAATTTGTCCGTTTACAACTTGAGTTACATACTCATTTCCTTTATCATCAACCACAATATCTCCATCTTCATAACCATCTCCACCATCCTCAACGATAACATCAATAATAATATAATCATCTATATCACCTACACAATAATTCTCACCTTCAGAAACAATATAGATTGATTCTACTTCACCTTTATCATTGATAATGGACCTAGCAATTCCACCATATCCCTGATTGCTATTATCTACAATCTCTACAAATGGTGGGAAAGTATAACCAGAACCGCCGTTCGTAACCTGAACACCAATCACACTACCAAGTGCAACACATTCAGACTCATTCTCGATAGGAACAATATTACCAAAAATAGGAACTGCAGTAGCACCAGAACCTGGTCCACCAAATATCTCAACCGTAGGTGGACTTGATGCTGGTGGACCAGTAAAGCATTCTGTTATTGAATTTAAATCAATCCCAGCATTAGCAGCATCAGCAAGTTCTTGTATTGCTGTATAAGAATCTGGTCCAATCGCTTTTGCTCCAGCACCAACTATCCACTGGTCAATCATACCCTGGAAGTTCTTTGTGCCTTGGTTACAATCAAATGCTGCGACTGCTGCTCCAACAATACCATCAATAACTCCTCTAGCAAGATTGCCAATATCAAAATCGGTAAAGAATTGGAGAAGTTTGTCAACCAAAGCAAGAGGACCAGTCATCAGATTCTCAAGAACACCAATCATAGTATTCAGCAAAGAACCAACAAATTGATCAGAAGCACAAGTTACAAAATTTTCAACTTCTGCTAATGTTGAATAAATTAAATCCTCAACTTGAGATGTAATACTATTAATCACACCAGAAGCAACACAAGTAAACTGATCTTCCAAAGCTTTAACTGGACCAAGCATTGCTTCCTGTGCAGCAACACCTGACTCATGTGCGATAGGATCACTTAAAGTTGCAGCAAAAGTTAAACTATAAACCAAATCATATAACAATTCCAATCCACCTTTAAGAACAGTTCTCAATTGTGTTATAACCTCACCCATGAAAATTCCAACATATTCATTCATCAAAACAACAATCTTATCTGTTGCTTGACGAATATAACCACTTATCTGTGAAATTTCATTTTGTGCTCTCTGAAGTTGTTTAAGAAGCCAATCAATAGTTGATTTAACTTTATTAATCTTGGAATTCTGTGCGTTATTTGCAAGAGGAACTAGATCTTTTATTGCTTCACTTCTAGGTAAGCGACCATATGCTAATGCTGTATTAATATCAAGTAGTGGTGGTGTCGGTTGTGAAGTCTTTTTTGGTTCATTTGTATGATCATCATTCACCTTAGCATTTACAGGATCTGTAGCTGGTCTTGGTTCTGGTGTTACTTGTGCCTGAGCAGGAAATACATTTGTAATTACTGGTTGTTGTCCATCATCACCATCTAAAAAGAAACCAACAACTCTATCACCAGGTTTGATCTGAATACCTTGAGAGACATTTGCTAGACCAGAACCTGCTGTAGTCGGAATGAGTGCTGTTGCCCATGGTAAATCCTCATCCGCTAACTCTTGTGTATGGTAACCTTGAATGCGAACTTTAAATCGGTTTCCCCATCCACCACCTTCTACTTGTTTCCCCTGAGCTTCAAGAGGGGCTACTTTTCCAACCCACCAGAAGAAACCATCTCTACCAATAACATTAGTCTGAAAATTGTTATCAATCATTATCGTCTCTTGCCTCTTTATTGATTCCGAATGTATCTCTAACTAATTTCATTGAAGTGTACGATCCTTTCGTATCAAAATAATGACATAATTCTTTTATCATATATAGACCACTTGTTTCAGTATCAAACTCAACTGTCTTTGAATCTGAGATTCTAGGGAACATACATTCAATAACATCACCTGCTCTCAGATTAGTATTTGAAGAAACTGTTATGGATAATGTTTGAATAAACAAGGTATTATATCTCATCAACTTTTGTGATTGATAATTTGCCTGATCATTATTTACATCTTCACTAGCAGCATCCTTCGCTCCAACATCTAAGACAGCACTAATAACTCTAGATGGTGATTGACCAAGAGGTTTTTCAAGTCCTTCAATGACTGGTAAATCTAGTTCAGGTGATCCCAGATGTTTTACAGTTTCCTTATATAAGTTTTCGTCATATCCAATTTTAACAGATTCAAAAGTAAGTGGATTGAAATAATATCTTTCACTAGAATATGCTCCCATTCTCAACTTTTCAATCAGATTTTGATTTCTATCTACACTATAAGTTAAAATCTTTCTATCATTATTGATCTTTCTTTCTTCATTATCATAAGCAAGACTTACTTCAGAATAATAATACGTTGCTTTTGGTTTCTTTTTAACCAACTTATCAAGTGATTTAAATCTAAATCCATCCTTTGTCTGGAAGAATACAAATCCAGCACTCTCATTAGCAATCGTTGAAATACATTTAGATGCTAACCAAGTTATGACCCAGAAAGGTTTTTTATTATTACCAATAAAATCATATGAATTTTTAACTTCATCAAAATTACTAAAGTTAAATTTATCAGTCTTTAATACATTAGTCAAAATTGTATTTACAGAGTCTCTTATATTTCCAGTATATCTCAACTTGACTCTATTAGTTTCGTTCATCAATGCTTCTTTTGAAACTAGATTGAGAGTAAATACTTCTCTCTTAGTTTCAGACATCACATCACTTATACTAGAGACATATAAAGAATCCTCAGCTTTCAACGAGAAATCTAGTCCTGGATTTGAAACAGAGTTGCCTGATATTTTTAGTTCTAACTTCTCACCACCACGAAGAGGGAGACCATTATAGATTGATTGTGAATATGTACCAGCATCATCAAAAGGTTTGATAGCACCAGAGGCATTTACAACGTGTACCTTTGCTGTGATTGTAGGAGAAAGAATATCCTCATAATATGAGATACCAATAATTCCAGCACGAATATCTACACTTCTACTAGTGTCTTGAGCAGAAAATAATTCTGCTTTTTCTACAATTGACTTGAGTATTGACATTATTGTTGCAATTTATCGAAAACTAATTGTTTCCATAATCTATTTACCACAGAAAGAGTATTGTCTTCTGCAAGATCCAACCCACTCTCAGATACTATTGGTGGAGATTGTTGATTCATCTGAGATTTTTTCACCATAATAATTTTTGTGCCTTGTCTTACTGGAGTAAGTGTATCCAAATATTTAAGTGGATTCATAGTTCCTTCAAATCCATAACTTTCACTACCACCTTTTCTTATCTCATAGTGGAATACTCCTGTTTGATGAGTACCTCTCTGAATTGGTGTTCCTGGTTGAACTTTATCACCAACACTAACTAAGTTCTCAGATCCTTCTGCAATTCTTTCAGTTACACCCAGTTTCTTATTATAAATGTCAACATAATTACCATAACCTTCATCAGAATCTTTCAAAATTCTCACAACTTTTCCACCAATTCTAGAATAGAAAGTATCATTTGGTCCAGCATCAAAGTCTTGACCAGCATGTCTTCTTGCACCTTGATCTCTTGAAGCTCCATAATTCTGCCCTTCCAATGTATTAGTTGGTGGCAGATTGGGAAGCATTGTCGATTGTGGTTGTGTCTTAGCAGTCTGTGATGCCTTGACTTTTGAATCATAAAGGTTCTTGAGTGTTTCATATCTCTTAACTGGTTGACCATATGTACTTCTACCAGCAACATTAGGAATAGATGCCCATTCAGGTGAAAGTGCAGCAGATATTTCTCTACTAAATCCCATCGATTTCAATGCTTGTAAAGTAACACCTCTTTGTTGACACAAAGTTACTGCTCCTTTATCCTGATTACTAGGCGACATATTCATACCACCGGTTTCTGGAATATTTCCACCAGCAGCACAGGCACCACCTAATCCAATCCAAGTTCTAGGCATAAATTGATACCTACCAAAGGCAGCACTAGCATATCCAGGAGTTCTTTTTACTATGTTGGGGTGCTTACTCAGATCTTCTGTTTGATCAAAACCAAAGTGAGTATTATATCCATTGTTTGGTTGATTAAAAGTTCCTTCAGCAAAAGCAATAACATCTAAAAGAGCTCTCCATTCTATTGCTAATCCTGCTCCAGGAACTGCACCAGAACCTGTTATTACTGCAGGTTTAGGATCTGGTGGTCTTCCTTGACCGTAAGTTCCTTCTCCAAATGATGTTCCATCTTTTCCATCTCCAGTATTTGCTTGAGCATCAGGTCCTGTACTTCCAAAAGGTGGAATCACTTGACCACTATATGCTCCTTTTCCTTCTTCATCTATAAGTGGTGTTGTAAGTAACTTAGCACTCTCATCAAGTTCTCCTGCAATACTATTAAACTCTTTGGTAATTTCTTCCCATGCCTTATTGAGTCTTCCTTGAGAATCATTAAAATCAAACTCTTTTAAATTCGTAAACGCTGCAACTATAAGGTCCTTCATTCCAGTAAATATTCCCTTCACCGAATCAAATATGTTAACTGCTATTTCTTTAAATTTCTCTGCTCTAGCAAGAAATTCTTGACCATAACCAATTAAAGTTGGGAGATTATTAAGTAACCATCCTGCGGCAAGATATCCCATAAACTTCAATATTCTTCCCAAAAGATCCTTTCCTGCACCAGCGATCTTAGTCAACCCAATTCTACCAGAGAATGATTTTACAAGATTGGAAGCTTCAAGAGCACTTTCATTTGCTCTTCTTCTTGTATTCTCTTTTCTCCTTCTTTTTAAAGTAAGACTTTTACGAAATTGTTTCTCGTTAAACTTCTTTCGCTTAACGATCAAACTTCTTATATTTTCTAAGTTTTCTTCTATTGATTTATTGACGCTCATTTATATTACTCCACCAAATTAAAAAGATTTTTTGCGGTAGATGTATATTGGTTATCTAAATCTGAAGAACTAATAGCAGGAACATCTGTTCCACTATCAACTGCACCACCAGGATTCCATGAACCAACTCCATCACTAGGTCCATCTTCAACATAAACTATTTCTGGTGGCATATCCATCAATGTTAGATCTTTAAACTTCTGATTTATTTTTGAGAAGTTAAGATGATCAAGTTTATTTTCAGGCTCAAAGTAGTATCCCTCATCAAACTCAGACTTAATAGCACCAACAGTGAATGCTGCTGAAAGAGCCTGAGTATATCCACTAGGGAAAAGATTAGCAACTCCACCAGCGGCATACATTCCAGCAGCTTCTGTATTCCCACGCATATATGCCTTAACGGCATCATAAAAATCAACTGCAGATCCTATAACAGGGAATGACCCGGCTAAAATTCTACCACCAAATCTCTGACCAACTTTAACACCTGTCTTTTGAGCAGCGGTCTCTGCCAATTCAGAACCAATTTTTTTACCAAATACCTTAGCACCTAATGCTGCAAATTTATTTGAAACCTTAATACCAAGTTTTTTTGCAAAATCAGGAGCAACTGCAGCAAATCCTGCTCTTATTGTCTTAAAAGTAACCTTAGCAAGTTTGCCTAAAAGTTGAAAAGATTTTCTTGCTCCCTTAATAAGTAATTTTCCTATAGATTTACCTATTCCCAAAAATGACCTAATAAGTCTATTAATCCCTCGCCAAACAGCACCAACTAGAGTAACTGCTTTAGTAATTTTATCTATGATATTATCTTTAATTTTCTTTAATTCATCTATTGCCCCATCACGGGCTGCTTCCAAAGCCTTAAGACCTTGATTTGCTAACCAACCTACACCTAATAAAAGGAAGAAATTCTTTATACGATCAAATATATTACCAAGTTTGTTCTGAACTTTCTGAACAGGTTTTTCTATAGCAGAGGATATTTTATCACCAACACCTTCAAGTGCAGCCTCAGATGCTTCTCTACGATTATTTCTAGTTTCTTGTGCTATTCTCTTTTGCTCAGATAATACTCTAAGTTTTTCTTCCTCAGATTCCAACAATAAGAGACCGTAGATATTAGTCAGACCATTATTGATATTGACTAATTGAGTCTGCAGATTTATTATTTGATCTTGTAAAGAAATATCGCTCTGATTGTTCTCTTGTATTAATTTCTGCTGATCTATTAAAGCCTGCTGTGGACGTACTAATCTAGATCCACCAGAAAAACGTGCTCTGGTGGCAGTGCCTCTATTCCCAAATAGTGATCGCAGGCTCAGTCTAGCCATTTTGTTGTGCTTTTAAGTTTTCCTCTTCAATGTATTGCGCTAGGAGAGTAACATATATTTCTCGTTCCCAAGGCATCATATTTTCTAGTTCTGTTAATGAGTATTTATGATGCTGCATCAAAGAAAAATTAGTTTTGTAGTATGACTCAAGACTTTCATGAGCCATCGCTAAGCGAAAAAAGATGTTAATCCTTCCAGCGTAACATCACTCTCAACACCTGTCTTTGGATTTTTAATCGTAATGGTATGAGCCAACTTAGGCATAGTCTCAAAGAAAGTTTCAATTTCTTTGAATTGTGTAGACGTAAGTTGCTCCAAAAATTCTCTCAACTCTTTAGGTGTTGAATCAGAACTTGCCCAAGATTCCTCTTCATTATAAATTTGTTCAATGCATCCAGTAATCATACCAAAGGTATCATCAATACTCATATCTTCTTCGTTTGAGAAGTTACTCTTTACGAATTCATTCAATGAAGGATACTTCATACGAAGAGTCAATTCATCATCGAGTTTAATATCTCTATTATGCTTTGGATCCTTAACAACTTTAATCTCATCGAGATTAATCACCATAGGAACTTGAGTCTCCTCATCATCTGGACAAGTAACCATTACCTCAACTTCTTCACCAACAGACTTACCACGAATGTTGAGAAACAAATATTCAATATCAAAAGTAGAAAGTTTATCTACTTTCACACCACGAGTAATGATACAGTTATTGATTACATTCTTTACAGATTCAGCAATCTCTTTAGGGTCATTAGTCTCCATAGCAAGGAGAAGAATTTTTTCTTCTTTTACTAGGAATGGACGATACTTAATTTTCTTCTTAGTTGATGGTATTTCCAATTCATATGTTGGAGTTGCAATTTTTGGTAAAGGCATAATGAGTCACTCAGTGTGATTATTTATTGGTTAAAAATTAGTGTTTATATCTGGAATATCAACACCAATATCTGTATTAAACGCTTGTTCAGCATCGACAGTAGCAGAAAAAGCTGATGTAGAATAATTTGGAAAACCAGTCGAACTTGTTGGTTCAAAGAAGAATGGATTTCTTCCACCATAGTTTCCAATGATGTGTTCATTCACACTATCAACCTTTCCAATAATAAATCTATCGAAATAGAATTGAACAGACATTTTCATCACCTGAGAACCCTCATATGATATGGGAATCTCATTAATCTGGAATGGATACAGACCTACAAAGTTATATTCTACAAAGGTTTGATAGTCTCTATCAAATTTAAAAATCTTTGTTAGATTTGACTTATACTCTTGAGGATATTGCATCCTGACAAAGTAGTTTAAATTGTTTTCCGATATTGCTGGTCTTTCATTTACAATTCCAATTGGATTAGTAGATCCAGAAGCAATGAAATCAACCCAACTTTCAATGAACTTGAGGTTTCTATATCTAGTATCGACATAGAACTCAAGAGTAATCTCATTATACTGTTTAGTATGAGCAAACTTCTCAGTGATGCCCATATAATTACCAGTCACATTACCACTAGCAAGTCTTGCTGTTGGGATAATCGCATTGAAACACAATAATCCAGCATCCTCTGCTGCAAATCTACTGCCGACACTTCGATCTGCCAGATATCGAATCAACTCTGATGGAAGTCCACCAAATCTAACTTCATAATGGGACGTTTGTGCAACATTCGTCAGAAGTGACTTAACTTCTGATATTTTACGGGGTATTATTGACACTCTAAATACCTTATATGAGTCTTAGTTATAGTTATTTAGATGTCGTATAAAGGAAAATTTCAACCGTCATATCCAAAAAAGTATAAAGGTAATCCAGCAAACATCATATATCGTTCTTTATGGGAAAGAAAGTTTATGGTGTACTGCGACAAAAATGAAAATATACTAGAATGGGCAAGTGAAGAAATAGCGTTACCGTATCGCTCTCCAGTTGATAATCGAGTTCATAGATACTTTCCAGATTTTTATATCAAATATAAAGATACGAGTGGAAAAATAAAAAGTTCTCTGATTGAAATCAAACCAAAGAGACAAACTGCTCCACCAAAGAAACCAACCAGACAAAATAAAACTTATATCAGAGAAGTTTACGAGTACGCAAAAAATCAATCTAAATGGAAAGCAGCAGAAGAATATTGTGCTGATCGTGGTTGGGAATTTAAAGTTCTTACTGAAAGGGAATTAGATGTATGAGTAGAGTAAATGAAATTGTAGCAAATCTAGTTGGGAATGAAGACCCCGATGATTTGATGCTGGAAATTTTAGAAGTATTAACTGAAAGTGAGATAATCCCAGAGAGTGGTAGTTACTATACATTCATCTATAAACCCAAAACACCAGATATACAATACGATGAACATCCTCTTGTAGCAGTTACAGATATCTTCTCTTGGGGATTTCGTGGATTCAACTATCACTGGGGTGAAATGCGTCAGTATACTTGGAATGAAGTGATAGGACAAATGCATGTTGTAAGAAGAAGTGAACTAGATGATATGAGAACCATTCCTTATGGAAAAATCAGACTAAATAGTTAGAAAAAATATAATGTCTGTTTTTCGATATCCACTAAGAAAACTAGATACTGCCGAAGATTATATCCAAATTGATATTCTAGATTATGTTCCT
>MDTC01096571.1_pt1 | contig 11154 bp, 9 predicted proteins | sample 811181 | NCBI WGS metagenome assembly MDTC01 (sample SAMN05326644, study PRJNA326480) | marine metagenome | isolation source: seawater | place: Pacific Ocean: North | collected 2011 | reverse complement strand
TCTTATTCCGTTCACTCTGTTAGGATGACAAACAAGGCACGTTGTATCGAAACAAGGCCAAGAGTAATCATTTCCAATGAAATTGACATATTTCTTGTCAACCATTGCTTGCCAAAATGGCCTAGAATGATCCCATGTGTCGACCCAAATTGTTGCTTCAGGAAAGAGTCTTCTGATTCTTGAAATCATTTTCGTTCCATGGCCTTTTCTTCTTTGGTGTTCATTGAACACAATGACATGATGGATTTCGATAATGCTCCAATCCTCATTTGGAATGATTGTGCATATTGCATAAGGAAAACTTCCCTGAAATACCCACCATCCCTGTCTCTTTTGATGTTCAACAAAATACGCTTCATTCGGTCTAAATTTACTTTTCTCTAATTGTATCATTTTCTCACTTCTCATTGGTAGTAATAATCTTCTGGCCTACCACCTGGCCATTCTTTTTCCATCTTCTCGATGTATTCCCTTGTTCCTTGATCTTCCTCAAATTGAATGTTCCAAATCTCAGTGTCATCAATGCAAAGATGAATTAAACTCATCATCGAAAGAGGGAGACTTTCATCTGACGATTTATGGAAGCAATACCACGAATCTGGTGTGTGTACGCTTTGCATCCCACCATAATTTGGAACATGCTTTGGACAAATCCAGAAGCTCCCCAGAGAATGTTGAACAACATCTTTGAATCCAATTTGCGAAAAATGATATTTCCACCTAAAGGTCGAATCGTTCTCCTTTTTTTTCTTCCATTCTTCTTTTTTCAATATATAATCATTCATCGAACCAGGATTTGCCCAACAATCCTCTTCGATTGAAATATCAAAGGAGAACGTTGTACCATGATTTCCTTTTATGACTAGTGTGTAACCATCGTAAGTTATGGAATCATGATCATAAATGAATTCAAAAAATGAGAGCCAGTGTTCTCTTGTCGCCCTTACGTCCTTACTATCCTTTTCATCCTCAAAATGAATCGAATCTTCCATCGAAGTGAGGCAAAGTTCCCACTCGGGCCAAACAGACCATCTCTTTTTTTCGTCTTGATTTTGTTGATTGTATGCATAAAAAATGGACATTAATCCATCAATCGTGTCAAGTTCGCTATTATAATCAATCATATCTTCTGGTTTTTTGTATTGTTTTGGCATGTTTTTTCCTCCTGTTATTTATTGAATGTGGCGGGGGTACCCGGAGTCGAACCGAGATCCTAGGATTCGAAATCCCAGATGCTATCCATTACACCATACCCCCAAGTATGGCTTCAAATTCCAGAACAGAGTTCCTCCATTCTGTTCTTGCTATGTTATCGAATTGGACGGAACTTGAAGTGCCTGCGATGTCGACCCCTCCAAGAATGCTTTTGTGCCATTTTATTCCTCCGTCGCAAGTAGGCTATACCGTTACACTTAATAAATGTTAAGTAAGAATATGTCAAAAATCAGTCAAAACACTCGGTAATTTCAAACAAGACATGTGTGTGGGAGTTTCATGCACATCGTGATGGTTTCAGGCGAGTACCCTCCCCGATGGGGCGGAATGGGTTCAGTTGTGTATCATCTTGCTGGTCATCTCGCACAACGTGGACACAAGGTCACAGTCATCACAAGAAAGCACAAATCTATGCCACCAACTCAACCTGGCGTAGAAGTCATTCCAGTACGATGGGCTCCTTTACCGATGGCCTTCACACGTTCCTTTGGAAAAAATGCACTCAAGGCTCTTATCAAACTTAATCGCCGTAGATCGATCGATGTTGTCAATGCCCATCTCCCCCTCGTCTCATGGTCGAAATCACAATTCAAGTTCATTGAGAAGAATATCGCACCCGTCGTTAGTACTCTCAACGGGTCCTGGGTTGGTGAAAAAGAAGGTGTTCGTCGGGCAGCAATGAACCGAGAAACTGCAACTTGGAGGAATCCAAATGATCTCGCAATTCGTCTAACGAGTTGGTGGTACAAAAGATACGAACGAAATGGTGTCTTGGAATCCACATGCAGCGTTGCTATCTCTAGATCAACACTTGAAGAATTTCATGAATTTTACAAAATACCGGATGATGCAGATATTGAAGTCATTCACTATGGCTGTGATGGACGTGTATTCAGGCCTCCTGACAAAGATAACGAAGCTGAACAATTGAGTCATGAGCGAATTCGTAAAGCGTATGATTGCGCAGATGAAGAAGCATTGAGTTACGGACCAAAAACCAAAACACCGATGTTACTTGCAGTAGGACGGCTTGTTGCTCGAAAAGGCTACATGTCTCTCTTGAGAGCGATGCCGTTGATTCTCAAGGAGCATGAAAACGCTCGATTGGTGATTGTCGGAAGAGGCCATATGAAGAAATCACTGCTGAAGGCTGCTGAAGAATTGGGAGTTGCGCATGCAGTCTTCATCAAGAGCGGTATGGCATTTGAAGAACTCGCTCAGCATTATCGTTCTGCGGATTTGGTTGTGTACCCATCCTACTACGAAGGTCAAGGCCTAATCCCTCTTGAAGCCCTTGCGTCGGGTACCCCTGTCGTAACAGTTGACCAGCCCCCGTTGACTGAAATGGTTGATGAGACTGTTGGAGGTTTATTCGATCGAGGAGACTATGCAGGGATGGCTAAGGTCGTTTGTGATGAACTAAACGGATCAGTCCAGCGAATTAAGAAGGCCAAAGCAGGTCGTAAGAGGGTGCTTGAATCGTTTACATTCGAAGGCAACGCAGAATTGTATGAGGATGTCTTCCAACGCTCAGTTCAGAAACGTCATTGGAGAGACAAGTAGACGCTACAAATTAACCAACATATCATATGTCTGAGTTTTTACGTCCATCCATGATGAGGAAACAAATTGTCATTTTTATTTTGCTCATCTTCCTTTTTGCAGTCCCTTCCTATGCAAGCGAAAGCAAAGACACAGAATTCGTTGAGAAGTTTGGTGTTGGATTTGACGAAGTTGTCATAGCAGATTCGTCAGACTTCCTTTCAGACCCAAGAGATCTGGAATTCCATCCGGGAAGAACCAACGAACTATGGATTGCAAATCGAGCAACGGATAGCATCACGATTGTCGAGAATACAGGATTTGACAATCAGACCTCCCAAAACAGAAAAGATTCGAATCGCAATCATTTCCTCGAAGAAGTCAGTGCAATTTCATTCGGAGCCTATCACCCTGAATTTGATTGGCAATGGGGGTCTGCTCAAGAAACAGCCAACACATATTGTGGCCAAGCCTCTCCAAACAATTTCATGGGCCCTACTCTATGGCCATCTTCATTAAGTCATTTCGCCGTTGAAAATCAAAATAATGGCAATGGCCTTCTTGGAAGTCACATCGATATGAATCACGAATCGCCGTATGGGGTTGGAATCGCACACGACTACGACAATGTGTACTGGTACAATGACGGATACTACGGCGAACTTGTTCGTTATGACTTCAAAGACGACCACGACACAGGACAAGACGATCACTCGGATGCAGTTGTACGACGCTATTCCGAAATCCAATTGACACACTCATACGGCACTCCAGGACACATGATTATGGATAAATCTACAGGAATTCTCTACATCGCAGATGCTGGTGCAAATAGGGTTCTTTGGGTCAACACAGATGATTCAACATACACGACGACTGATATTATGAATGATGTCTCACAACTTGAACCTCTTGCTGAGTATTCACGCATTGCAGGTGTTGAATGGGGCGTTTTGGCCACAGGTCTCAACCGACCGTCAGGAATCGCTCTTGACGATGGACAACTGTTTGTTTCAGAAAATGGAAACGGAAAGATTGTTGCGTACGACCTTGCAACGGACGGAAAGAGCGGTGTACAACTCGATAAAATTCAGACCTCAGCCTCATCTATCATGGGCCTAGAAGTCGGTCCAAATGGCCACCTCTATTATGTTGACAACGGCCAAGATAAGGTTCTAAGAATCGATCCATACATGGATGAAGACGGTGATGGAGTCGGTGACGAAGTCGATAATTGCCCGTCCATTGCAAATCCACTCCAAGCGAATTTCGATAATGATACACTTGGAGATGTTTGTGACTTTGATGACGATAACGACACGGTTCCAGATATTGACGACCAATGTGTCTTGGGCTATCTGAATTGGACTTCGTCAGCATTAACAGATCACGATGGAGATGGATGTAACGATTCGTTCGAGGATACAGATGACGATAATGATGGTATCACAGACACCTCCGATCTATGCTTCAAGGGAGTAGCATCGTGGCAATCTTCTTCCTCAACTGATTATGATTCCGACGGATGCCAAGACGCAACAGAAGATCTTGATGATGACAATGATCGTATTTGTGATGCAACAGAATCGAATGGCGTTTGGGCTTGTACACAATCAACCGCAAACGTTGATCTCTGTCCACAAAGTTCCCCTTCCTTTTTCTCGAACATCGGAAATGATGCTGATAGAGACGGGTGCGAAGATTTGACAGAGGATCTTGATGATGATAACGACGGATTCACAGATGATATCGATACATGTCCAAGAGATGCTGGAACGAGTTCATTGGGCCTAGAACTTGGTTGCGATGATTACGACTTAGATGGATATAGTGATGCGACTGATGTTTTCCCTACCGAATCGAGTCAGTGGCTCGATTCAGATCAAGATGGCTATGGGGATAACGTCAATGGCTTCCAAGGAGATGGATGCACTGATGTCATAGGTGATTCAACTGAAGATAGGTTTGGATGCCCTGATGCAGATTCTGATGGTTGGTCAGATCTTAACGATGATTTCCCCAATGAGGTTACGCAACATTCCGATGCCGATAGCGATGGTTTTGGAGATTCAATCAATGGATTCGAAGGCGATGATTGTCCAGCCGATTCAGGAACATCCACAGAAGATAGATTTGGCTGTCTTGACACAGATTCAGACGGCTGGTCAGACCTCAACGATGCTTTCCCTGGCGATGGAACACAATACAGCGATGATGACGGAGACGGGTATGGAGATAATCCACAAGGAACAACTCCCGACAGTTGTCTCGGAATCTTTGGCCTCTCATCGCAAGAGCGCTATGGATGCCCTGATACAGATGGCGACGGTTGGGAAAACCGCCTCGATGCCTATGATGATAATTCACTTCTTTGGTCAGATTCAGACGGGGACGGATATGCAGATCAGACTGGAACAAACCTATCTGACGATTGTCCAGAAATTGCTGGTTCATCCTCCAATGATGTACGCGGATGCATTGACTCTGATGGCGACGGTTGGTCAGATGAATCAGATCGATATCCAAATGATGCATCGAAGTATCTGGCATCGGAGGATTCCAGTGACAATACAGTTCTTCTGCTGAGTGCAGTCTTTGGGATAATTGTCTTGTCTCTACTTGCTGTCCTTATCGTTCGAAGAAAAAACACTGCCGATATCGAGATGAAACCGATTACTCCATTGCCACAACTGGGCTCAAATCCTCCTCTGCCTCCAGATGGATTGCCAGCAGGCTGGACAATGGAACAATGGGCTTGGTACGGCGAAGATTATCTAAAAAATAGATGAAATAATCATTCCCCTTACTAAATCAGCAATTGGTGCTTGAAACCCTACAGAACTAGAAGTATGATGTTCTTTAGCGATGGTTATGAGTGAAGAACCCGGCTTCAAAGTTTTAGTTACAAATCAGAGTAAAAAAGATCGAACAATTAGAGTTGTTATAGCTGCACTTTTGATTTTGGCCTACTTCTTTGTACCATCAAGCGTAAACAACACCATTGTATTATTCGGTCTTACGATTGCAGGCGTTCTTATTTTCAATGCGATTTCAGGTAATTGTTACATTTATCGAGCACTTGGCATCAATACCTGTCCGCTTCCTGAAGCGAAGGATTAGGCAAGTATGCGAAATGAGTGGGTAGCCATGCAATGGAACCGAAGAGAATTTCTATTCGGTTATCTTAGATTACGCAACTGAACAATTTTTTTTATATACAACCTACGTTTAGTCCAACGCATGGTCAAGATTGCGGTGTATATTGACGAAACTGGTTCTATGAAGGAATCCATGATGGTATCAGGCCGTCAGATGTCCAAGGTTCAAATTGCAAAAGAGATTTGGAATCAGGCTATCGTTCCCGTTATTTCAGATCACAACTCCCGAGTGAGGAGCATTGACAGTAAGAATGCGAGCAGAGAACTCCTTCCACTCGGATATCACCCTTCAAGCAGTTTGGATTCACTCGCATTTCGAGATTCAGGGCGAAGCACCTATATGTGGGAATTCTTAGTTAATGAAGCCTCTAATTTTGGCCAAGACGATGACTGGGTTGTTGTGTTGATCAGCGATGGAGAAGACAACGCTTCTCCCAGCCCGTACAAGGGGCTTTCAGGGCTTAAACCATGCATAGATGACATTCGAGCGATGGGGCACAATCCAGATTTCCACATCATTGGATTAAATCTTAAAGAGGCAGATGCAAGTGCTCGGTCCTCACTTTCTGGTGCCACTGGCGGGCTCTTTCTCAACGTCACTACATCAAGCAACCTTGCTGATGTTTTTTCTCAGATTAAGACGACTCTTGAAGAACACATCGGTGATGATAGAGAAATAGCCATCCGCAAAAAGCAAGATGCATATGCATCTTCACCCGAAGCACGCTCTGGGGATGGCCCCGATATTGTTTACCGAGACAAAGATACCATCCCGAGTTCAAGAGTGGTATCTCGGTACGGAAGAGGTCTCGATAGCTTGACACATTCCAACAACAAACTCATCGACTGGCATCTTCGTGTACTTGCCCTTCTCCACCATGTTCAGTACGGGGACAAGAATCAGAAACTCGTCGAATCTTGGACCCGCCCTAATATAAAAAAGAAACATTGGAAATCCTTGGCGCTCGATTACGGCGATTTGGCGAGGTTGGATCCATCGGACCTTCTTGATTTGATTCGCGTACTCATGGAGTTGAATGATAAACACAAGAATCTGAAGGTATTGGTTCGGAGTGGTGCTGGTGGTAAAAATAGAGATGTTGAAAATTTCCTAAAAACCCTGAAATCTCTCGGAATTGAGATTATTCTCTTACCTAAGTCATTCCCCAGTCCTCTTCCTTTCCCGAATGACCCCGATTCCCCTTGGATACCAGGCGGAGATGCCGATTTCGACGTTAAGGGGGATTCCGATTGGAATTTCATTCCAAGTGACAAACCTGCTCCTTGTCGCCGGTTTCTAATGGTTCAACCGATTATCAGCCGGAGTAAGAACGCCAACAGGATTTTTGAAAGGCTGGGTGAAGAGTGCGCAGATTTCCCCCACATCTGTCAGGGCGACCGCGAATTCCTTGAAACACTCGGAGAAGATTGCCGGGGCTATTTCCATGATATTGACTTAGATCTCTTCGGACGGATTCTTGTACAAACTCTCAACACCTTGTTCAAATGCTACCACCAAAAACGTGTGATGAAGCAGATTTGGTTTATCATTCCAGAAAAAGCAATTCGGTGTGGAATCCGACACACTCGCCAATGGTTATCTTTCTTGGCTGAGTTGAAGAGGATTATCGAAAACGGACCATACCCCTTGGATGTCTTCATCAACGGTGAAATACTTGAATAAGGACTCAGAGTTTTGAAGCAAATCTTTGCTGATGTCCCGGCGTATGTACACCTAGGCATCGTTGCAGCCGTATACGACGACAACGCCACCCAATGCTCAGATGTTTAATCAGAGATTTTCTTCTCTGAATCTACTCGACTGTAAGAGTTGTCTTCAAGAACCATCGGCCTGATGAGAGGTCATGGACGGAGGTGAGCCAGTTGCCATCGGGGAATTCGTCCAGTCATTACGGAATCGCTTACGCTCTGATGAACGAAATAGAAACTGTTTGGTTCGAGGAGAAATTCGTCAATGGAAAGCCTATCCATCTGGCCATACGTACTTCAGTTTGAGAGATGATAATGGCCAAATAAGTGCAGTCGTCTGGAAAGGGCGCTGTAGGATACCTTCTGAGATTCAAGAGGGACAGGAAGTTATCGTTCTTGGGAACGTCGACATTTATGCAGGACGGGGACAGCTTCAGCTTGTCGTCGAACGAATAGAGCCAATTCGTAAGATCGGAGCACTAGAGCAGGAACGACAAAAATTGTTAGAAACCTTGCAAAAAGAAGGCGTAATCGATCGAGAAAAGAAAAAACTACCGTTATTCCCGAAGCATCTCGTGATTATTACTGGAAAGGATTCAGCAGCACTTGCAGACATGCTCCGTCTCTCAGAAACACGATGGCCTGGCTTGAGAAGGACAGTTATCGGCGTTACTGTTCAAGGCGATAAAGCGGTTCAAGAGATAACCCGTGGTCTCGCTGTTGCAAGACATCTAAGTCGGGAAGAGTGCGCAGAACAGATTGGAATACCTCCTGTCGATGTTGTCATTGTTGGACGTGGAGGTGGTTCTCCGGAAGATTTGTGGGCATTCAATCTCGAACCCGTAGCAAGAGCTCTCTCAAATATGCCCATTCCGGTTATTTCTGCAGTTGGCCATGAGTCTGATCTGCTTGTCAGTGATGTGGTTGCAGATATCCGTGCATCAACGCCGAGTCATGCCATCGAATTAGCAGTTCCAATTCTTGATGATGTCCTTTCCCTCATGTTGGATATTGAAGACCGTCTACACAGGGGATCGATTCGCAGATTTGGAGAGGAGAATTTACGATTGCAGCAATTGCAATTACGCTTGCGTTTAGCTCCATCAAAAGGCCTAGATAATGCAATGCGTCATTTGGAACGGCTTGGTAATGATCTCAATGGTTTCGTCCAATCTACAATTCAAGCCAACAAGCAGAGATTGGCTATGCTCGAAGGAACGCTTCTAGCTGCACATCCGCAACGTGTTCTAGAACGAGGTTATTTGATGACAACCAATGAGAAAGGTGAAGTCGTTGCAAAAGTTTCCGATTTAAAAGCGGGTGATACTGTTTTGCTGCATTTTGCTGACGGCACAGCCGACGCAAACATTGACAATATACAACAAAGAGAGGAATAATGATGACAGAACAAACCTATTCAGATGCGCTACGACGATTGGAGGCTATTGTTGCTGAACTTGAACGCGGAGGCATGGATTTGGAAACCACTTTGACACGCTTCGAGGAAGGTTCTGCTTTGCTTGAGCGTTGCCAAGAGGAATTGAAAGAAGCCGAAGGTCGATTAGAAAAATTACGCTTAGAAGATGCTGAAGCCATAGTTGAAGAGGCGAATAAGGAATGAACAAACTGCAAAAAAAAATTCAACGCCGTCTCGTCAAAGCGATGGGGTCATGGCGTGACCCACACATGACAAAGCCACTGCTCGAATCAGAGAATGTTCAAGCAATCGACATTTCCGAAGAAGGGGACGTTCGGATTAGGTTCAAACCTTCACGCCCTCATTGTCCGTGCTGCCTTATCGATGCGAAAGAATTGAGAATTCACTTGGAAGGAACAAAGGGTGTTCAATCGATTCAACTTGAAATCATTGATGTTCCAGCATCTGAACGTTGGTCAAGATTGGTCAATGATTGACGCCACTGTAAGAAAAAGTAAGCAGGTACAGTCCAACCACCAACTGAAATCATCCAGGTGAGAATTGAACCGAGAACCACTCCATGTATTGGGAAGAGCCACATTGCAACAATCGCATAGACTGCAACACTCGCACCTCCTAACATCATTGGACCTGCTGCTCCTTGTGGAACATCTTGTCCTTGAGATAACCAAAGAGCAACCATTGAAGTCAAAAATATGGCTGGGAAAGTACTGACTAATCCTGAAATCATCGCATAAGAGAGGCTCGACAACCATACTGCGCATCCAATCGCCAATGCTGCAGCACCACCTCGGGCAATAAGAACAACTGGCCTGACTCGATGCTTCCCTTTCGGAGCATGAACCGATGTCCATGTGCTCCAAATCCCAAGTAAAACCAAAATCAAGAGAAGAAGAAGACCAAAGGACAACTCAGTAAGCCCTTGGTTCTGAACCCAATCTGCGCCATAGAGGCCAATTATTCCAACAGAAGCCCAAACTAAGAGTGAGAGAATCATTGTTGTTAGCAAACCAGTTCCAAACCGTGTGGGTACCTTCATCCATACCAAGAGAAACAATGCATTGACCAACATTCCTAGTGGAACAACAGACATTGCCCGATCAAATTCAGAACCTGTTGACATGCTATACATTCCAATGGCTGCGGGAACTATTGTCGTAGGAACAGTTGCTAGAACGCCACCTGTTCTTCCTCCAAACTTTTCGATTGCAACAGTTACCAATGTAGCAACTACGCCTGCGAAGAAAGCAGAGAGAAGTACTGAAGAAAGGAGCATGTCACTCAAACGGATCAATGTTTACGATTTGCTCAATGTCAATTCGAGGATAACCCCGTTCTCGAGCATTGTCTGCGGCTTTCATCAGCATTCTGCGAATCCATCCAAAGGCCATAAGGGCGCTGAGGCGGTTGACTGAATCGATGAAGTGCATTGGGTCTCTTCCTAAATTCGCATGCTTACGGATATCAGATTCAAGTTCTGAAACCATATCTCCATATGTGTAAAGTAAATCTTGAGCAGCCTCATCAGTAATAGCCATTTTAGCATGTGTTCGAGACATGGACTTTACGTGAGGAATTGTAATCAATCCGCCTCCCTGAACTTGAATCCCTTCTTCTTCAACATCTTCCGTATCTTCTTCATCCGCTGATTCGCCCTTACCCATCGAATTCAGAGCAAGTTGGAGATGTCGTGGCTTGATGGTTGAAACGCGATCTCTTGAGGCCGCTTCTTCACAATTTCTCATCAGTCGTGCTAGGAATTTTTCGATGTATTCAATTCCGCCTTGAACTGCTGCTGAGCCTACAGATTCAACTTGTTCCAATCGATCGATCATCAGCTCTCTGGTTCGATTGTAATTCAATCGTGTACGATTTGAATCATCCAAGGTTTTTCGCTCGGGATCATTTTCCAGTGTGGCTTGTTCCATTGAAGGGACAAGCGAGTCCAGTTCCGAACAAACAAGACCGACAAGTGATTCTTTTACTGCACCAGAAATACGCATCGTTGTAAATGTCGATGCTACTGAACCGATGTGGCTTGGAGCGTAAGGCTTTGCCGGCATATCACAGGCTGCCTTTCCACCTCTTTGA
>MDTC01064847.1_pt1 | contig 11155 bp, 12 predicted proteins | sample 811181 | NCBI WGS metagenome assembly MDTC01 (sample SAMN05326644, study PRJNA326480) | marine metagenome | isolation source: seawater | place: Pacific Ocean: North | collected 2011 | reverse complement strand
TGAATATGAAGTTTCTAGGAGTAATTTCATTCCTAAAGGATTTTCCGATTTGTGCGATACCAAATGGTAGCGACCTAGATGTGGAATCTAAAACGTTTTTAAAATTTATATAAATTTGCTGTGCAGTTTCAGGTCTTAGATAAGCAAGAGATGAATCATCGGTTACTGGCCCGACATTAGTTTTAAACATCATATTAAAATCTCGTGGCTCAGTTAGCTCCTCGCCTTTGCACTGGTCAGGAATTTGATCTTCTCTAAATCTAAGTCCACAACTTTTACAGTCGACAAGAGGATCTGTAAATGTTTCTTCATGACCTGAGTATTTGAGAACATCAGGATGAGTAAGGATTGATGTATCTAATCCCTCAACATCATCTCTATTGTAAACAATAGATTTCCACCAAGCTGACTTTAGATTATTTTTGAGTTCAACACCTAGTGGTCCATAATCATAAAGACCTTGTAGTCCTCCATAAATTTCATTTGACTGAAATATAAAACCTCTTCTTTTACAAAGAGATACGATTTCTTCCATGCTGTGTTGTGACAAATTATCTCCTAATGGATATTGGAATTATACTTGTATATTCTAATATCACATATATTTTTTATTGAATATTTTGCACTATATTATTGCAATAATATGGTGCATATGCTCTAATTTTGACCATAGTATGTTCTTTATTTGTGCATTATATGCTATTATATCAATTATTTATTTAACAATCTAAGTTGATAGGTGGCATGATTAATGCATGTATATTGTTGCGAATAAAAAACACTAGTGAGGAATATAATGAGCGCAAATGATATTAAGAAACTGGTTGATGAAAAGGAAGCTAAGTTCATCGATTATAGATTTACCAATACTTTAGGTAAAGAACAACATGTTACAGTTACGGCATCAGATGATGGCATTGCTACAGACTGTGAAGAAGGCAAGATGTTTGATGGATCATCTATAGCTGGATGGAAAGATATTAACGAGTCTGACATGATTTTGATGCCTGATACATCAACAGCTTTTGCTGATCCATTCTTTGATGAACCTACGATCAACGTTACATGCGATGTAATAGAGCCAGAGGATGGATCTAGTTATGAAAAAGATCCTAGGGGTATTGCAAAAAGAGCTGAAAAGTTTCTAAGCGATTCAGGTATTGCGGATACTGCTTACTTTGGACCGGAAAATGAATTTTTTGTTTTTGATGATGTTAAATATGAGGATAAAGTAGGGAGTTGTTTTTTTAAAGTAGACACAACGGAGGCATGTTGGAATAGCGGCAAGGATTATGAAGACGGTAACATGGGTCACAGACCTCTAGTTAAAGGTGGATATTTTCCTGTCCCCCCAGTTGATGCACTTCAAGATTGTAGATCTGCAATGATCACCACTCTTCATGAAGTTGGTGTCCAGTGTGAAGTTCATCACCATGAAGTAGCTACTGCAGGACAATGCGAAATTGGGACAGTATTTGATACTCTTGTAAAAAAAGCAGATCAAGTTCAAAAATATAAATATGTTGTTCAGAATGTTGCTCATGCCTTTGGGAAAACTGCTACGTTCATGCCAAAACCAGTTGTTGGTGATAATGGTACAGGTATGCATGTTCACCAATCACTCTCAAAAGATGGTAAAAATATTTTTGCTGGAGATATGTATGGGAAAATGTCACAAGAGGCCTTGTGGTATATTGGTGGTATCATAAAGCATGCTAGAGCATTAAATGCTTTTACTAATGCATCTACAAATAGTTATAAACGATTAATACCAGGATTTGAAGCTCCTGTGATTCTTACTTACTCAGCCAGAAATAGATCAGCTTCTATAAGAATCCCATTTGTTATGTCTGATAAGGCAAGACGAATTGAAGTCAGGTTCCCTGACTCAACAGCTAATCCATATCTTGCATTTTCTGCCATGATGATGGCTGGGCTTGATGGTATTAATAATAAAATAGATCCAGGTCCTGCAATGGATAAAGATTTATTTGCTATATCAAGAGAAGAGGAAGCTCTTCTTCCAACTGTTGCGCCGGGTCTTGATATTGCATTGGATGCTTTAGACAAAGATAGAGAATTTTTAAATGCAGGTGATGTGTTTACAAATACAATGATTGACTCATACATCGATTTGAAAATGGATGAAGTACAAAGATTAAGACAATCTACACACCCATGTGAATTTGAGATGTACTATAGTCTATAACTACTAACTACATGCCGCCTCAAAAAGGCGGTATGTAAAATAAGATGGAACTACAAAGTAAAATTTCTTTTGAACCAAAGTTACTCATAGATATTTTAGAAAATATGTCAACTGCCGTAGTTGCATTGAATAGTGATAATACATATTTTTTTATCAATATTGCAGCATTGAATATGTTGGGAATTAGCAATAATTTTCCTGATTTAAAAACACTAAAATCATCAGTTGGGCATCAGTCTTTAGATACGCATATTAAGAATGTTTGTGATAACAAGCATTCGAAAATGATAAGAGACTTCAAATTCAAAAATTTTGAAGGAGACGAAAAAATTGTTGATTGTAATATATCTCAAGCCGTCATAAACAATGATAATGTTACTCTTATTGAACTTTCAGAAACTGGAAGATTACATAGCATATCTCTTGAACAAAATTTAATCGAACAAGAAAGAGCGGTAAGAGAAATGATAAAAGGATTATCACATGAAATTAAAAACCCACTAGGTGGTATTCTTGGTGCAGCACAAATTCTAGAGAAATCTTTGGATGATAAATATACGAAATTTACAGATATTATTAAAAAAGAGACAGGTAGGTTAGTTAATCTATTAAATGATATGGCCTTGCCTGTTACATCTATAGAAAAAGAAAACATTAACCTTCATGAGGCCACAGAGCATGTTATAGACTTGTTTAAATTTGATCTTAAAAATAAAGAAGTTATATTTGAAAAAGACTACGATCCTAGCATACCGGATGTTCTTACAAATAAAGAGCAGCTAATACAAGTATTAATTAATCTTGTTAGAAATTCTATTCAAGCACTCGAACACAAAGGAAAAATTGTAATAAGAACAAGGTCTGAATCCAGTTATACAATAGGGAACAAGAAATATCAATTAGTAGCTAAAATTGATGTTGCTGATAATGGTCCGGGTATTCCTGAGGAGAAACTGAAAGAGATTTTTTATCCAATGGTGACTACGAAAAATGATGGAATGGGGCTTGGACTCACCATAGCCCAATCAATAATAATGCAAAATTCAGGACTTATAGAGTGCTCAAGTAAACACCGCGAGACGAAATTTACGATTGTACTTCCTATTAGGGGCTATGAGAATGACTAACGTTTGGATAATTGATGATGAAGAGAGTATAAGAACAATTTGTATGAGTGCACTAGAAGATTTATTTAATGTTGAGTCTTTTTCAAGTGCATCAGAAGCATTATTGGCGCTCAACTCTACTAGGCCTGACCTAATTATCACTGATATCAAGATGCCGGGAATGTCAGGTCTAGAATTTTTAAATAAAGTCTCAGAAAAGTTCCCTGATCTTCCAACTATTATAATTACTGCACATGCTAACATCGATAATGCTCTTTCAGCTTACAAGGGTGGTGCGTTTGAGTACCTGACAAAGCCTTTTGATATAAATGAAATTAGAAAGCTAGCTATCAAAGCAACAAAATCCAGTAAACCTCAACAAAATGAGGTTGCACAAGAATCAAATAGTCAAATTGTAGGAAAAGCTGACTCCATGCAGGAAGTATTTAAAGCTATAGGTAAAATATCCAAAACAGATATCACTGTATTGATTAGAGGTGAATCAGGCACAGGGAAAGAATTAATAGCACAATCTGTTCATGCCAATAGCTCAAGAAGTAATGAGCCCTTTATTGCAATAAATGTAGCTGCAATACCTCATGAACTTTTAGAAAGTGAATTATTTGGTCATGAAAAAGGATCATTTACAGGTGCGCAATCACAGAGAATAGGTCGGTTCGAACAAGCATTAGGAGGTACACTATTCCTTGATGAAATAGGAGATATGCACCCTGAATTACAGACACGTCTTTTAAGAGTTCTATCTAGTCATGAATTTTACAGAGTTGGCGGTCAAAAACCTATTAAATCAGATGTGAGAATTATTGCAGCCACAAATCAAAATATAGAAAGTCTCATAAAGACTGGAAAATTTAGAGAGGACTTATATCATCGCTTAAATGTATTTAGAATAGAGCTACCTCCTTTAAGAAAAAGGAAAGAGGATATTCCTTCTTTAGTAAAATATTTTCTAAAGAAAAGTGCTGATGAGATTAAAAGCGATCAGAAAGATATAGAAGATTCTGCTATGAAAGTACTAAATGAATATGACTGGCCAGGTAACATTAGACAACTTGAAAACACGTGTCGTTATATTACAGTTATGGCACCATCTACTAGTATTACTCTCGATGACATACCTGATGAAGTGACAAAAATTGATATGAGTTTTAAAAACTCGCCTCATATTAATGGACAAGATTCTAACATCAATTGGGAAGAATCATTATCTGGTCATATAAGAAGTTTACTACAAGATAAGAATGACCTTACTGACCTATCTAAAGATTTAGAGAAGATTCTTCTACAAGAAGCATTAAAGGCAAGCAATGGAAGAAGAATTGATGCAGCAAAAATTCTAGGTCTTGGAAGAAATACAATTACAAGAAAGATAAAAGATCTAGGATTGTAGAAAATCTTTGAGTAAATTCTCACGTGTTGAGTTTTCAGATTTAATAATTTTATAGAGTAAATTTGTTAATTCACCCTCAGTTGATTGAGTTTTTTCTATAAGAGTAATACAACAGTCATAGCCCTCGACTGTACCGACGATACTCTTAGCATCTTCAATACTCATGTCTACATCTGCAATTAATTTTCCAAACTGATAATTGCGAGATTGGTCTTGTTTACATGTTAAAATCATATCTCCTATGCATCCTGGAGATGTAATAATAGAGTTTCTATCTTTATCTAAATTATCAATTTCCTCTTCATGTTCCTCAAATATTTCAATTCCTTTTTGCCAAGTCTCTTGGCAAGCTTTTTTAATTATCATATTTGAATAGGTTCCTTTATTAAAAAATTGATCAGCCATTCCACATAAGATAGCAGCAATATTTTTTATGGTACCAGCTATTTCTATATGATTTATATAAGTTGTTGGTACCATTTCAAAATATGAACTTTTAGTAGCTTCGACCATTAGATTTGAGAGTTCACTATTCAAACTTGCAAACGACACGCTGATATTTTTTTCATGACATAAATCTTTTGCAAAGGAAGGCCCAGATATAAGGCCATACTTTTTTATATTACCAAACATATCAAATACATAATTACTAAAGTATTTCCCGCTGGTGTGATCAAGGCCCTTCGTCAAAGAGATTAATTCATTTAAACTACCGAAGTAACATTCGTGTTTGTTTAATAGGTCACTAAAACCTTTGCTATTTACTGCAATAATATTAATTTCATCATTCGATTTTTGAGCATTTAGAGCGCCCAGAGACTTAATATTATCATCTGATATATGAGATAACTCTAAACCTCTAATATCCCTATTACTTAAATTGGTATCTCTACAAAAGATTTCAACATTATGACCGAGTTTCAATAGATAGTCAGAAAAAGCTAGTCCCCAAACTCCAGCACCTAGTACTCTAAAATTAGACGCCATTAATTATCTTTTCTTTTATCTAATTCGTTTTGATAGATAGTATGAAAATCTATAGGTGATAGAAATAGAGGCGGAAAACCCCCTTTTTGTATTATGTTAGAAATATTTTCTCTCGCATAAGGATATACAATTTCAGCACAGTGGACATTTAAAAATCTCTTCTTAATAGCTTTATCGTCAATTGAAATTGTGAATACACCACATTGCTTTAATTCTACAAGGTACAAAGTTTTATCTTCAACTTCAGCCTTTACGTTAAAGGTTAGAGTTAATTCATGAGTATCATCAGCTATATTGGTGATATTTGATTCAAAGTTAAAGCCCACTTTTGGAGACGATGACATATTGGTAAATACATCCGGGGTCATTGGTGATTCAAAAGATAAGTCTTTTAAATAAATTCTTTGTATATTAAATTGGACCTTATTTTCTGTCATGACTTCTCCACTAATGGTAAATTATTTTCGATCCAAGATTGAATGCCCCCCTCTAGGTATACAACTTTTGTATCATTATTTTTTGATATTTTTTCGGCACTACTTACACTGGCCATTTCATCTTTATCGTAAACTACTACTTCTGTATGTTCTAATTTTTTATTTAATGAGATTTCATAATTAGTAGCATTTGAGATATGTCCTTTCTTGAAATCAGATTTTTCTCTTGTATCTAAGATGATGATATTCTCTTCATTAATCTTTTGAACAAGGCTATTGCAATTAATAGATTTATATTTTTTCGTAAGATTTTTAATTTCGAAAGAAATAATCAAATAAATGAAAATGAACAAAGCTACAGATAAGACTGGGTGATTTGAAATAAATTCCATTGAATTACCCATTATATGGGTTAGTTATGCTTGGAACAGAAAACTTCTCTCATCATATCTATTAATTTCAGAGTTTTAAAATCAGTAACCTTATAAAAAACTTTGTTAGCGTCTTTTCTGGCAGATAATATTCCTTTGTCTCTAAGGATGGCTAGATGTTGTGATATGTTACTTTGTGAAGTACCTACGTTGTCTACAATATCTTGTACGCTGAATTCATCCTCGCCAAGCTTACACAAAATCATTAATCTCAGAGGGTGAGACATTGCTTTGAGTGAGCGAGATGCAGTTTCTACATCTTTTTGCTGGTCGACAGAAGAATAATCAATGTTCTCTTCGGTCTGTATTTGTTCGTTTTCCATAGTATTATTATATACCTATATTAGCCGAAACTAATAATAAATCTAGCAATAAAGTGCTATTATTGTTCGTGATTAAAATGTTTAATAAAACCCTTATATATGTGGCATTTCTTGTAACGTTGGCTTTCGTCAGCTTGCCGTTGCATGCTAATGATTCAGAAGTTCCGGCAGAAAAAATACAACAATTTGTCGATGTTTATAAAAAAATTAAAGATCAATATGTAGATGAAGTAGATGATAATACGTTGTTTAACTATGCGATTGAAGGCATGGTGTCGAAGCTTGATCCATACTCAGACTACTTATCAAAAGATGATTTCTCTGAACTTAAAGTTGGGACCACCGGTAGATTTGGTGGTATAGGTATTGAGATTACAATGGAAGATGGTTTTGTAAAAATTATAACCCCCATTGATGATACACCGGCAAAAAAAGCTGGGCTAAAAGCCGGTGATCTAGTTATTGAAGTTCAAGATGTGTCTCTAAAAGATAAATCACTCAATGATGCAGTAAAGTTAATGAGAGGTGAGCCTGGTACAAAAGTCAAAGTTAAGATTTTACGTGAAGAGGCAAATCAACCTTTAGACTTTGAGTTAACTAGACAAATTATTATATCTAAAGGAATAAAAACTCAGATTTTCAACGGTGAAATTGGTTACTTAAGATTATCAAGTTTCCAATCAAACTCTACAACAAATGTTAGAGATGCCATATATAAACTTAGAAAGGATACAGGTAAATTAATGTCTGCGCTTATTCTTGATTTAAGAAATAATCCCGGTGGTGTTTTAGGTGCCGCTGTTGGTATATCCGACTTATTTTTAGAATCAGGTAAGATTGTCTACACCAAGGGCAGAACTAATAATTCAGATTTAGAATATTTTGCAAATAGTGAAGATATACTCGAAGGATTACCTCTGTATGTTCTTATTAACGGCGGTTCAGCGTCTGCATCAGAAATAGTTGCAGGTGCCTTACAAGATCACCAAAGAGCTACAATATATGGAGAGAAATCATTCGGTAAAGCATCGGTACAATCTATACAAGAGATGATTGATGGCTCTGCACTTAAACTTACAACAGCAAGATATTACACACCTAATGATAGACATATTCATGGGAACGGCATTGAGCCTGATGTCAAAATTGAGTTTGAAGAAATAGACAAACCTAATAGTATTCTTCCAGATCCATATAATAAGGATAATCAAATTATTACTGTTATAGAGGATATTAAAAACAAAATTTCAAAAGCTAAATAATACTTATGTATAGAAGCTTCCTATTATTTTTAATGATAGCTGTAATCGTATCCTCTTGTTCAAGATCTAAAAAAGATCCTTGTGAAAATCAAGCGCCTGAGTCTGCCATTAATGCTACATCTGATATATTGGTATGTTTTGAGTCAGTAGATAGTTATGACTTAGACTACATCGGTAAAAAGAAAGTTGTTATCAATGGGAAACTTTATTTCCCAGATGTTAAAAAAGATACTTACAATGCAGTTGTTATGACTCATGGTTCTGGAGGCAAGAGAAGATATCATAATAAATATGTTGATCTTCTTACAGATATGGGTTTTGTTGTATTTCAATTAGATCATTATGCGGCCAGAAAAATAAAATATGATAAAACATTTTCGAAAGTATCTGGTCTAACATTTATGAATGATGCATATGCAGCACTAAATATTTTAAAGACAAATGAAAAAATAAGAAATGTTGGGTATCTTGGATGGTCACAAGGTGGTGTTGGTCCAATTCTGTCACATTTCAAATTTGTAAATGATTTACTGCCAACCAAGGAAAGATTTAAAGCAGCAATAGCATTATATCCATACTGTGGATTCACATTTCCAAGTAATAGCATAACGGAGACACCCCTATTAATGATAACTGGCGCAGATGATGACCTCACTCCAGAAGCTGCATGTAGAAATATTTATTCTAAGTTTTTTAGAGATGATGACAAGATTAAGTTTATATCAATGGAGAATGCTAGACATGGTTTTGATAATCCATTTTTATTTTTTGGGATGACTTTTGATGAACTTCCTAATTTAAAAATAATTAATGAAGATTGTACGCTAACCATAACAGATACCGGCGAAATTCAAAATATGAAAGGTGTTGTAATAAACACACCTAAGATAAGCGAATATTTTCTTGATAAATGTTCGTTTAAAGGCGTGACAGTAAAATATAACCATGACGCCACTCAAAAAGCATTAACAGAGGTTAGTGAGTTTTTTGACAAATATCTATAGAGGAAATGATTTTATTGAAAATAAACACTATAATGGTGTATGAAATATTTTCTTATTTTCGTTTGCTTATTATTTTCGCTGCAGAGTATCGCTCAAGACACAGCTAGGCCAGGGGCTAACAACAAGATAGGTCATTCTAAACAATCACAACAAGATAAAGAAAATTCTTTTTTTCATAAGTTAATTACTAATGATCTAGATTTTATGAGTTCATCTGATAATGATAATGACAAGATGTCATCTGTTGATAATGATAAAGTATTGTCGCAAATTGAAAAACTTGCAGACCTCAAAGAACGTGGAATAATTACTGACGAAGAGTTCAACAGCAAAAAATCATTATTGCTAGATAAAATTAAATAATGTTGGTGTTTATAATTTGGGTCTTGCTCATAGTTTTGTGGAACTATGGCTACCCAGAAGCTACACCCCTTTATGATGTCGTAGCATCTATATTATTATTCTTTTTTTCAAAGTTTTTAAATAGTATCTCTATATAGGTTGAATACATTTAAAGTCATTATTTCTTGGTGAATTGACGTATGTTGAAACCTTATGTATCTGTATGTGGCCTGAAACATTATCTTTAAGTATATGGTCCCCAACTAGCCATTTTTCTATTTGTTCTTCTTCAAGCAGAAGAGGTTGTCTGTTATGTATTTCAGATATTGGCTTAACAGACTGTTTCGTTACACAAACGCAACCGCTATCATTATATAACCCTGCAGTATATATAAGGTTGCTATTGAGATGATGATAATAAGGATCTTTAACGTTCTCCCTTTTTTTCCAATCAAAATATCTTTTCCATTCATACCACCCGTCCATAATAAACACGCATCTCTTAGCATCTTTAAATGATGGCTTTTCATGAATAGTCTCATACCTTGCATTGATGAGATTCATCGGAGATTTTGCCCAATGAGGGGAATAACCCCATTTTATATTTATTAACTTATTTGTGAGTACTAAAATTTCTGTACTTGGACAGATATTAAAGCTTTCATCTAAATCGATAGCAAATCTTTTTTTGACTTTATCTTTATTTGTTAAAGTGAAGCGTCCACACATAGATTATTTATTAAACTTCATCCAATCATTTTTATTCTTGAAATCTTTGAGCTCTTGGTCCCATTTTTTAAAAACTTGCTGATACTCACAATTATTCTTATCTGAATCAGGCTCATCCCCTATCTTATAAAATGCCGCACTCCTATTCTTACAAATATGTGAATATTGATTCTGTTTCATTAAATCAAGAGACAAATAAAATTCTTCAGATTGCTCTAATGTTCCATCGCCAATTTTACTCCTACTTTTTTCAGTAAGTCTCCTAAAAGAGCCTGTTAACTCTTTTACTTCACTAGGAGTTAAATTTGTTCCAAATTTTTCATTGAAATGTTTTTCTTTACGTAACTGATTATCCCAGTCAATAACTCTTTTTTTTACTATATCAACCACTATGTATTCTTCCTATTAAGTATTAGATCATCAACTACACCAGGGTCGGCTAGTGTTGATGTATCACCTAAATTAGTATAATCGTTTGTAGATATTTTCCTTAATATTCTTCTCATAATTTTACCAGACCTAGTCTTAGGTAATCCATTAGTAAATTGTATAAAATCAGGTTTTGCAATTGAGCCAATTTCTTTTTTGACCCATGCCAATAAATCGTTTTCTAATTGCTCATTTTGTTCACTTGCTTTATTCAAAGTCACAAATGCATATATTCCTTGTCCTTTTATGTCGTGAGGATATCCAACTACAGCTGCTTCAGAAACATCCTGATGAAGAACAAGTGCGGATTCTACTTCGGCAGTTCCCAGACGATGGCCGGAGACATTTATTACATCATCCATCCTTCCAGTAATCCAGTAATAACCGTCTTCGTCTCTCCTACAACCATCACCAGAAAAGTATCTCCCTGAATACTGTTTAAAGTAGGTATCAATGAATCTATCATGATCGCCATATACGGTTCT
>MDTC01191707.1_pt1 | contig 11156 bp, 8 predicted proteins | sample 811181 | NCBI WGS metagenome assembly MDTC01 (sample SAMN05326644, study PRJNA326480) | marine metagenome | isolation source: seawater | place: Pacific Ocean: North | collected 2011 | reverse complement strand
TTAGTTTTGCTTTTGTACCATCTTTCTCCATTTCAATTCTTGTGAAATCAGTTTTGAAACCCTTAAACATTGTATCAAACCATTCATCATACCATTGCGTACTTTCACTAGGGTGGCACATTCTACATTTTAAGTTACAAAGATTACCAAGTCTAATATCCCATTCTAACACAGGAGACTTGTCTATAACTAACGTGCCATCTGGCATTGTGCTTGATTCTGCTTTCCAAAAATCATAGTTGTACTTGTTGTAATACTCTCTGATGGCGTTTCTTCTCCTTGAAGCCATTCTAGCATCATCTTCATCATTACATCTGATACACATACTATGACGTTCACCATCTAACATAGACTTTCTTACTTCCTTTAATAAAGGAGCATTTCTTACATCATCTATCTTGTGTGTATCTGCTCTCATTATATTACCAGACTCGTCTTTTAATATGCCTTTTGTTTTTTTACAAGTTCTTGCTTGAATGCAACTTCTGTATTCTCCAGAGTTATGAACTGCCACTTGAGCCCAAGGCAATGGACACCATGAATCATTCTCATTACTGAGATTCTGATAATATAAATCTTCTGGTTTATATTTGTGTCTGTCTTTGTGTCTAGTATGCTTCATATTCTTTTAACACCGATCTCCAATTAGTATTTCTTATCTTATCTAACTTATCTAAATATTCTTTTGTCCTTGCCCATTTATGACTGTTATCTTTGCTGTTCATAAAAGAAATCAAAGAATCAAGTTTCTTATACTTGGATAAATCCACTTCTGTATTTTGTTCTAGCCATTTGTACAGTTCATTGTATTTTTCTACTACCATTTGTTTAAGTTCTTTAGGTAAAACTGTCACATTTAATATATCAGGACTATGTAAGAAATGTATTCCTAGCAAACCTTGGTTGGCTTTCATATTAACTTTCTTAAAATTCTGCTTGGCTTTCCATTTTATAAAATCTGGTATGTGCATTACATTTAATACCGATGCTGTAACATCGATAGTTACTGTAATATTATCAGCAGTATTATCCCAGTATTCCAATTTATCCAACTGTTTCTTCCAATTACTAGGATATCTAATCAAGTCATGATATTCTTCAATACCGTCCATAGAAAGGTGGATTAAACACGTTTTAAAGCACGTATACAGGTGGTCAAGCTCTTCTGTAGTAGTATGGCCGTTCGTATTAAAACGTAGGTTAATATGGTCGCTATGCCCTGATTTTACACACATTTCTAAAAAATCCTTAAACTCTGGATTTATTGTTGGTTCTCCTCCTATTATATAGAAATTCTTTATTGTATCCAACCTATTTTTTAAATCTTCCCAAAATACGCTGTCAGTCTTATACCAATTCAGCTTTCCTTGTCCTTTACGCCATTCAATTGTGTCTTTTGTATCTTGTGATATGTCAGACTTCATTAGCTTGTTGTAATCTGGTATCCATAAACTACTGTCAGCAGGGTTACACATCAAACAAGCCAAGTCACATCTGTTACCTAACTTCATATCTGCGTACTGTATATTGAATGGTGCAGTCCCGTCTTCTTTTACTCCTGCAAGTACATCTTCGAATGATATCTTTTCCTGCCATTCGTCATTTTCCCATTGTCTTTTTGACCTGTATCCTGATGCTTCTTCTTTGTAGCACACCATACATTCCGCAGGACGTTGTCCTCGCATAAGTTTTTTACGAACATTTTTATAGTATTCAGTGTTCCAATAGTCAGATGGTTTATCTTTATCAACATATACAAATTCTCCATTATCTTTTCTGTTGAGTCCTGGTTGTCTATAATTCTTATTACTACTGCTATTCGCATGACAGCACAACTGCATGGCACCATTTGTTCTGGTGCTTAGATGTATAAACGGTAGTATGCAAAAATTATTCTTCATATTCTAATAATTCTTTGTACAACGGATGTAAACTTCTAAGGTCAGTGCCTTTTGCTTTATCAAGCGTCGCTATTTTCAGTTTTCCTTTTAACAATGTTTGATAATCATACTTCTGATACTCTAAAGCCACAATCATATCAGTGATGTTCTTTTTTAAATCTTCATTTTCATGATTCTTAAATTGATTGTGTACATCTGTTAGATCACTAATAACTATTTCTTTAAATCGAGGTGGCAGTGATGCGAAAGTCAATCCTCTTCCAAGCGGTCCGCCAGTTGGATCTATCAGGTCCATGTTTATTTCATTTTTTTTAATTTTTAATTCATCGTAGTAAAATGTAAGTAATTCAGGAAGCCAATCTTTTACAGTGAAAGCACTAGCCAATTGAAATACACAATTCATACCCATTTTAAACTTTTTGTTATCTTTGTATCTGTCATTAAACTCCAAAATATTTTTCTTTACCTGTCTCCACTTTGCAGGTTGTCTGATGTATTCATATGTTGGACCTGTCGCGTCGACACTTGCTGAATTTTTTACTGTTTTAAAATGATCTAGATATTTGTAGGTAGCATTCAAATTAGTGAAGTTACTTGTCATTAACAACTCTATGTTCTGTGCATACCCTTTGTCTATGCAATACTCAAATACCCTGTGTACTTTTTTGTTGATCGTTGGTTCACCACCTAGTACTTTTAATTTTAGTAAATCTTTATTGATCAAATTACTATCAAAAATTATTTCTTTTCTATCTTCGATCGAATCCTGATACTCATGCACTACATGGTATCCAAAAATATCTGCGTTATCACGATATATTTTTTCGATCAAATTACTGTTTGATGGTGAACACATGGTACACATGAGATTACATAGGTTGTCTGGCCTGTAATCTAAATACTGTGGATCTTTTTCAACTATGCCTTCGTTTACATTTATTGTACTTAAAGGTAAATTTCTAAAACTTACCCTGTCACTCGACATACCATTAGATTCCTGCCATTCACATTTAGCACAGGAGATCTTAGGAAAGTTCCCATCTATAAAACTTTTTCTCATTTCTTTTGCATAAGTGGAGTTCCACCACTTGCTAATTGAATTATCATATTCTGCTAACTTCTCTCTATCATCCTGGGCACAACAAAAAGCCACAGAGTTGTTAGATCCTTTGTAATAAACGCTTGTAAAAGGAGCTCTACAAAATACTGGGTTTGGATTAATTCGACGTTGTTTCTTTATCGCTTCTCTTATCCCTACTTTACTGTATATCCCATCTATGAGATAATGTTCGTAGTCAGCATGGTGTTCGTCTAACATGGCGATCATCATACAATTAGTTCTAATTAAACTATGAACCTGACATATGTGATTTTGCATAACAAGATATTTGTCAGGTATGAAATCAGGACCAAATTTTTCCATCTGCCATATTCCAACCTGTGCGGCGCCTAACGGTAAATGATTGTAATTATTTTGTTGCCTGATCGGAAGGTTGTCTTCATAGTTCGAATACCGTATGCCTGACCTTATGTTGCCTAAGCCAATTCCTTTTGTCAAGCTAAAACACACTTCAGTGATAGCCGGATGATACACATCTATTATTATTCCTTCACAAGTTCCAAACCAAGCACAGTCTAACAGTAATGGAACATTCTTTTTTAAACAATCATCTTGTAATACATCAAAGTGTGGAGGTATCGAACCGTTGCCACAGAAAGGATAACTTGTGATTACCCAATCGTTTTCTTCTAAAGGAATGTAGTTTCCGTTCTCATCATCAAGAAAAGCAAAGTTTTTCACAATACGTCTATGGTATGCATATTCACCTCTTAACATTCTTAATCTTCTTTTCGAATACCTATAGTACGCTTCGTCAAATGCCTGGGTAGTACCTTGTATCATATCTCTGTGTTTAAAACGTTCAAGACCTTTGACTTCGTTCAACTTCGTGCTGTGTATCCATGCATGAATTTTTTCTAAGTATTCTTCTTTGACTTCGAAGTACCCTGGTTTGCTTAACCATTCTTTCCATGGAGCATTCGCTAAATGCTTTTGAAACTCAGGATCATAGATCGCATTGTGTCTCGTCTGAAATAGTTTCTTATCAAGCATAAATTTTAAATACTCCTTCTAGCCATTCTTTCGTCATTGGTTCAAGATAATTTCTAAAGTCTTGATCTCGAACCTTATCAATACTGCCAACTGACTTCATTATTGTTATGTATTCATCGTCAGTGGGTTGATATTTTTCTTCTATTAGTTTCTTTAGTCTGTTTACCAATATAATACTGTTCACGTTTTCTTCAATTCTTTCCAAAGCATATTCTAAAATATGATGTGGAACAAACTTCAAACTGTTATAGTTTCCTTCAGGTTGTAGGTAAGTGTTTAGATAAACATAATCACCTTTACCTGCACGATTACCTTTTGACCATGACTGCAACTTATGAAGATTTTCAATGTTATACATCTGCGGTACTGCCGTTATAGAATAAGAGATATCTGTATTTTCTATATCTTTTATCCTTTCGTTAAACTTTTCCCACTTAAAAGGATGTCTTATGTATTCGTAGACATCTCCATAACCATCACAGCTGATGTTGAGCTTTATCTTTTTAAAAGATTCTATCCTTTCTAGAAACTTCTTTGTAAATTTAGTTGCATTGGTCGTTACGTTTAATTCGATGTTTTTAGCATAGCCTTTTTCTATGCATATGTCAAATAATCTTAATACTTCCGGAGACACTGTAGGTTCTCCACCAGTTAATTTTAAAACTCTGATTCCTGGAAGTAATCCTTCGATCTCTTTGACTATGTGATCTGGTGCTACCTTTATTCCTTTACTGTTAACAAACCTTTCATGCTTTGGACTTCTCTCCCAATTACTAGGTAAAATCAGTTCATCATTTTCTTCAATCTTCATAACGTCACTTACAATTTTACTTGAATTCGTATAGTCACACATTCTACAAGCTAGGTTACACTCGTTGCTTAACTTAAGATCTAGATATTTGATACTAGGTTTACTTACTTCGACTATATCTTTGAACTTGTCTATGTAACTTTTTCTGATGCTTGTACCTGACTCGCTCTCGGCAACCCAACAGCTATTACACATTTTGTTTTGCTTACCTGACAACATATCAGAACGCAACTCTTTCATTCTTTCGCTGTTAAACCAATCACCGTGATTTGTTTTGGTTGTGAAATAATTATCTCTTGTGTCCCAATGATCTGAATTGCAACAAGGCTTCCAGTGTCCTCCCACTGACGCATGAGAATGAATAAAAGGTAAAGGACAAAATGTTTTAGATAGTTCCGCCATCTTCCAATTCCTTTTCTTGTTTCTTAGAAACAGATTCTCCAGTGTTCACTGGTACGCTGTTGTCTAGGCTTTCATCCATTAAGTCAGCCATTTCAGGAAAAGTTTTACAGAAGTCGGTTCCTCTTTGTTTATCTAAGGTCTTTAGATATTCTCTAAACTCAGGCATACGTACTGACCAATCTTCACTCATCATGAATTTAATCATACCTTTTAGTCTCTTGACTCCATAACTAGCATTCATAAATTCTTCTTTAGTCACACCTTTTTCTTTAACTCCTGTAAACTTATCCCAGTTTTTTTCCAACCAAGGATAAAACTCTTCGTATTTTTCTTTAGTTTTATTCTTGAACCACTGAGGTAATGATTTTACATTTAATTGACCTGGCCAATATACAAAATGATAATTGATCATTCCTGCACCAAAAGGCCAGATGTTAATTTTTTTAAAATTTTGTTCAGCTTTCCATTTAATAAAATCTGGAACGTAATAGATGTTCAAAGCCTGTACCGCACAGGCTACTGTAACTTCTACCTTGTCCTCAGTGTTATCTAACAGATGAAACTGCTTTAACGTATGCTCCCATTTAGATGGATATCTAATATAATCGTTCATTTCAAAGATACTATCCACGCTGTAATGAAATCTAACTCTTTTAAAATGGCTCCACAATTCAAATATTCTATCTGGCATTTCGATAGCATTTGAGTTATATCTCAATTCAATTTTGTGTGCGTATCCTCTTTTGACTACTTCTTCAAGCAGTGTGTAGTGTTCTTCTATGATAGTTGACTCTCCACCCGCAAAATACAACTGATACATATGTGGTATCTGTTCATATAACTGATCCCAAAATTTAGGATTATCTTTGTGCCAGTTATAACCTGCTCCGTGTAACTTGCCTTTATTATCCCAGCTCATTGTATCTTTTAAAGTCTTGTTTTGTATTTGTGGATATACTGCGTTCCAGTCTTTGACCCATAGTGAACTATCATGTGGTGAACACATCACGCAGGCCAAGTTACATTTGGATCCCATACGTAAATCTAAATATCTAATTTTAGGTGGTATTGATCCATCTTCTGCTGTTTCGCCAATCATTTCTTCGATTGTATATCTGTTAAGCCAATAATCAGTTTCCCACATTCTTTTTGAATTATGTCCTGCTTCCTCTTCTTTGTAACACTTTAAACAGCTTGGTGGTTTCTCTCCTGCCAACATTTGTTTACGAACGTTCTTCATGTAGTCGTTATTCCACGCTTCCATTAGATTTGAATTATTTAGATTAGCTGGTTTACCACTTTCAGTTCTTAATACACCAACTTGTCCACCGTGTTCTTTATCATTGGTTGCACCAACGCTCGATGCGTTAGCTGTACAACAAACTCTCATGTTGCCGTCAGGCCTTGTGGACAAGTGCATCCACGGAAGAGCACAAAACGTATTTGATGGGAATTTCTTTTTGTCTATCATTATACACTACTTACCTATATTTTACTTGCCGAACTGTGCCGCAAAAGGATCGAACTCCTCACCACATTTCATTGCACAAACTTTTAACTTACCATTATCGCAACCTTGTATGTTCCAACTATTTGCTATTTTGTCAAATATGCCTGTTTTAAAAACTTCTTCTAGACCTTTCTTTGCATCTAGTGATTCTTTACCACCTACCATATCAATGTAATTCCATATCTGTTCTATCTTAGGATCTTTATGCCACCACTTATACATTCGGCCGGCTGTCCAACAACAAGGCAACGCAAGTCCTTCGGCTGAAATGTACAAACTATTTTCTTTAGCTACTTTACATAATACTTTTACTTGATCGTAATATTTGTCCATTGTTCCATACTTTTCTAAAAGCATTCCTTGTTTACTCAACGCTTTGTTTTGATACTTCTTATCAGGCTTTTTTAATTCTTGTGTTTCTTTACCTTTTCTGTTTACTGCCTGATGTGATTGTTTAGCTTCACTTGTAGTTGTAATAAATCTTCCTGTCTTCTTGGATTGAAACTTATGTACACCAATTGATTTAGCATATTGTTCTGCTTCTTCAACTTGATGTTGGTTGTGTTCAAATATAAGATAATCCCATCTAACTTTTCCACCACCATTTATAAAAGCTCTCATTGATTGATCAACAATTTCCCAATTCACATTCTGTCTATATAAATGATTAGTATCTTTTAAACCATCTACACTGAAGGTCACATCACCATTATTACCTATCACTTTTGCTAGATTATCCCACCACTCAGATTTTTTTGCACCACCATTTGTATGCATATTCAACCATACATTTGGATTGTGCTGTCTAAAATATTCAAATACTTCTAAAGTGTCTTCGGCAATAATCGGATCTCCGAGATTGCCACACATATACATTTTTTTTAATTGCTTTATAAAAGAAGGAGAAAATATATCCTTACAATCTTGTAAAGATAACTCATCTAAATTTATATGTGGATTAAGAGCTCCACCATTTTGATTTCTGTCACACATAGGACAAGCGGCTTGACACTTCTGAGTAATTTCCAGATGTATGGTTCTGATATCTTCAATGTTGTACATTACTTTATTCCAATTCTCATGTATCTTGAATATTTTTCTAAGAACAACTCTCCTTGGTATAAAGTTTTTGTCATTGGTGTTTGTTTTGAAAAATCTTCTAAAGTCTTCGAACAATTCACGTGTTCAGGAAGATCAAAATAATTATTAGTTTGCAAAATTAAAATTTTACCTGCAGGTATTTTATCATACCACTTATCAAAATTTTCAATGTGTTCACAGCTAGTATTGATTATTGTATCTGGTGAGTCAGTTAATTCACATATCGATCCATCAGATCTGTTAACGTTATATACGTGTGTGTCATAATCTATATCATGTATATCCTGTGTGCATGATTTAAATTTCCATTCTTTCATAACCCATGGCTTATTAAAAGTTTCGGCTATCTTCCAACAACTACTATCTATGTCAAAGCTTCTTACTTTCTTAATATCAAAATCCTGTTCGAACATCATAGTTGCTAGAGTGGCGTACCAACCTCCACAAATAAAAATAGTTCCTAAATTTAAATCTAATTTCTTTAACTCGTCAATTATCCATGACTTACTACGAAGTTGTCCTCTTGCAAGACAATCTTCTGCAAAATCTGGATTTTCTAATAGTTTGGGCAAGGCTACAATTAATTGACTTTTCGAAAAGGTTTGTAACAACCTCATGAGACTGTTCATGTCATCTGATAAAACAAGACGTCTTAAATCACGGAAACGTGTGTCGTTAGAAAATAATAACTCAAATCTATCTAATATTGCTTTCGTGTCCATCGAATTCCTTTTGTAACCAATTAAAATCGTTAATTAAGTCTAGTTTAGCAGGATTTTCTCTATATTTCAAGCCATAATCTCTACCAGCTATTGCTCCGTGGACTGCATACTCACCATATGGACGATCTTTTCCTTTGGTGCACCAAGTATTTAGTCGTTCATCAGTTTCATTATCTTTTTGGCCTTCTATAATTTTACTGCTTAATTTTACGCATTCTCTAAAAGCAGATTTCCATGCGGTAAAAGGATCCGTGTTTATTCTTGTAGTATTACTAACCAGTGGCATAGGTTTGAATTTACTTGCACCACCGACACTTGTTGTGAAATCGATATGCCAATCTTTTGCATCACGCAACGGTCTTGTTGGAAATAACTTAACGCCACCATAACCGTAAATTAAATCATTTACTGGATTACGGCATCTCCATACGTGTATCTTATCAGTGTCCCACTGACTTGGCTTGTAAGTAAAGTCAAAACCATGTTCTAAATCTGCATCTGCATCAATGACATAAAACATTTCTGTATATGCCTGTTCGGCACATTTTTTATGAGCGTTGAAGATTCCTTGCACACCTTTGACACGTTTCGACCAAGGAAACTGTTCTTTTAGTTTATTGAACGTTTCATCTGCGAAAGCTTCTTTATAACTTAAATGAAAAATATCATATGACATTAAGAACGTGTCTCTTCGATCCTATCTATCAATCCAAATGCTAGAGCTTGATCTGGATTCATGTAGTTGTCACGTTCCATAGCATCTTCTACAGTTTTTAAATCTTTACCACAGTGTTTTACATATAATTCATTCAATCTTCTTTTTGTGTCTAAGATATCCTTTGCATGAATTTCTATGTCTGTTGCCTGTCCTTGAAAACCTGCTGATGGTTGGTGTATCATAATCTTACTGTTAGGTAAACTTATTCTTTTACCGGCTGTGCCTGCCATTAACAATAATGATCCTGCACTTGCTGATAATCCAATACTTACGGTTGATATGTCTGGCTTGATGTATTGCATAGTATCATACATCGCCAATCCTGCTGTTACACTACCACCCGGTGAGTTGATATACATAAAGATATCTTTTTTAGTATCTTCGGATTCTAAAAACAATAACTGGGCACATACTACACTAGCCACTGCATCATTAATTGGACCTGTTACAAATATAATTCTTTCTTTTAATAATCTACTGTAGATATCATAACTTCTTTCTCCTCTTGAAGATTGATCAACTACTATTGGTATCAAACTACTCATCTTTTCTTCAGACATCAAATTTCACTCCTTGTGCTAACGGAAGATCATCACCATAGTTAATTGTTACAGTGGATCTCTTCATATATTGTTTCCATGCGTCGGAGCCTGATTCTCTACCTCCGCCTGTTGCTTTTTCGCCACCAAATGCTCCACCTATTTCTGCTCCAGAAGGACCAATGTTGACATTTACTATTCCGCAGTCTGATCCATTTGCACCTACAAATCTTTCTGCTTCTTTAAGATTGTCTGTGAATATACAACTGCTTAAACCTTGCGGAACATCATTCTGTATGTTTATCGCTTCATCTAAATCATCATATCCGATAACATAAAGTATTGGTGCAAATGTTTCTGTCTTTGTAATATCATCATTGTGCTTTAGATCGACAATACTTGGCTCTGCATAAGTTTCTGAAATTCTTTCACCACCATGTACTGTGTGACCATTTGCTTTACAAGTTTCTAAAACATCTTGCATCTTATCTACTGACTCTTTGGATATCATAGGACCTAATAAAACTTCAGAGTCAAAAGGATCGCCATAGTTAATTGTTTTATATGCTTTAGAAAGTTTTTCTACTAAATCATTTTTTATACTATTATGAACAATTAATCTTCTTAACGTGGTACATCTTTGTCCTGCTGTACCTACAGCACTAAACAAAATACTTTTCAGTGCTAATTTTAAATTTGCTTCTGGTGTAACTATCATAGCATTGTTACCACCAAGTTCCATAATTAACTTTCCAAATCTTTTTGTAACAATAGGACCAAGTTTCTCTCCCATCGCACTACTACCTGTCAAGCTAACTACTCTAACATCTTTATGAGTGCAAAGAGCAACTGCTTGTGAATTAGATCCTAGATATAATCTAAGAACATTTTTTGCCCATGATAAATTATTTTGTTCACAAGTATTATCCCATATCTGTTTTAACATCATAGATATAAAAGGTGTCTTAGGTGAGGGCTTCCAAACTGTTACGTTTCCACCTACACCTGCTATTGCAAAGTTCCAACTCCATACTGCCGCTGGAAAATTAAATGCTGAAACAACTCCTACTACACCATACGGATTCCAAATTTCTTGCATACGATGATCTTCTCTTTCACTTGGCATTGTTAAACCATATAATTGTCTAGACAACCCAACTGCAAAATCACATATGTCAATTACTTCTTGTATTTCTCCCATACTCTCTTGAAACACTTTACCATTCTCTAAAGTTATCATTGCAGATAGATCTTCTTTTGCTTCTCTAACTGCATTTCCAAATTGACGCATCATTTCGCCTCTTTTAGGTGCTGGATAAACTTTCCATTTTACGAAAGC
>MDTC01208069.1_pt1 | contig 11157 bp, 9 predicted proteins | sample 811181 | NCBI WGS metagenome assembly MDTC01 (sample SAMN05326644, study PRJNA326480) | marine metagenome | isolation source: seawater | place: Pacific Ocean: North | collected 2011 | reverse complement strand
TCTTTTTCAGAACCTTTTGCATAAGGTATCCAACTTGTATCATCAATGAAGAAATAACAATTGATTTCTAAACAATCATAGTAATGATAAAATATTTTTTCTACATGATTTGCTTCATGTATTGTATCAAGAAGGATAAGATTAAATTTATTTGGAAGCTTGCTTTTTAAGAATTCAAAATTGTCATCTCTACTTAAAATAAATTCCCAATTTTGGTTATTAAATTTTGATTTATAATCAATATTATCAATAGAAAAAACTTTACACTGATTTAGTTCAGAATGTTTTAAAAATAATTCGGTCGACATTGCTTTTTCGCTGACCCCAAATTCCAGAATATTTACTTTTGAAATTTTTTTTAGTTCAGGCAAAAGAAAATTTATTAATTTACTATGATGTCTTGATTTTAGGGAAAAATTTTCAAAAAATTCTAAATTATTGCTCATTATTAAATTTTATATACCAAAGATTTCAATTTATAGAAGTAACTAGGTTGAGATATTTTTTTAAATTTTCTTTATAATTAAACCTATTTAATTTACCTAATGAGTATTTTAGTAATTTTCTGCATTTATATTTATTCTTATGATAATAAATAATTTTTTTGGATAAATCTCTATAATCGCCTACTTTAAATAATAATCCTCCTTTTCCATTTAATAATATTTCTTTTGGACCAGTTCTGCAATTGCTTGAAATTATAAATTTTTTTAAAACTAAACTTTCCAATAAAACATTTGGAAGACCTTCATACCTTGATGATAAAATAAATAATTCTGTTTGCTTGATTAAAGGATAAGGGTTTTTTAAAAAATTAATTATTTTTACATTTTTAGATAATTTTAAATTATTAATATTTTTTTTTAAATTTGATTTTAAAATTCCTTTTCCAGCAATTATTGCTTCAAAATTTAAAATTGGTTTAATTAAATTTAGTGACTTAACTAAAGTTTCTTGATCTTTTTGTTCAGTGAATCTGCCAATATTTAGTATTCTTAAACTTTTTTTACTTTTAAAGAAAGTTTTTGACTTTTGTTTAGATTTTTTAATGATGTTTTTTAAATCCAAAGGATTATATATACATGTTGAGTTAACATTAAATTCATCTTTTAAATCTTTTTTAAATTCTAAACTATTCACCATAATTTTATCAGCTTTACGTATGAAAAATTTGAATATAATTTTTTTTAAAGGATTTTTTGTCCATCCAATTGGAGCAGAATTAGATCTAACAATTACTTTAACGTTAAAAACTTTACACAAAATAATGCAATATATGTTTGCCTGAAATGCAAATACAATCAAATTTTTATCCTTTAATATTTCTTTAATAAGTAAAATAATAGATAAAAAATATTTAAATCTTCTAGATTTTTTATCCCATTTGTTTGATTTTAAGCTTATTAAATTTACTTTATTTGAAAATTTATTTTTAAATTTTTTTGAAATAGTAATAACACTTAACTTAAACTTTTGTGAAAGGTAGTTTGAAACAATAAACATATTCTTCTCTACACCACCACCCTCTATTGAGGGAATAAAAATAATTAATTTTTTTTTCATATTTTAATTATAATCATTATGTAAATAATTTATTATTTGATTATTTTTTTTTAAATTTATTGAATAAATCAAGTTAATCATACCTCATTCATAAAAAAAGAAAATTATTGAAAAAACGATTAATGTAATTAAAAACTCGAATATAATCTTATTGATTAAAGCTAACTAATAATAAACTAAATTATGAGAATTTTAATAACAGGTGTTGCTGGCTTTATAGGTTTTCATCTAGCAATGGAATTATCCAAAAAAAAACACCAAATAATTGGATTAGATAATTTAAACAATTATTATTCTCCTAAGTACAAAAGTCAAAGATTAAATTTAATTAAAAAAAAGAAAAATTTTAAATTTTTGAAAATTGATTTAAAAAAAAAAAAAAATTTAATATCTATTTTTAAAAAATGGAGACCATCAATAGTATATCATTTAGCATCGCAGCCTGGTATAATGTATTCATTTAAAAATCCTAAAACTTACATAACTAATAATATTTCGGCTACAAAAAATTTAATTGATGTATCTCTTAAATATAAAGTTAAAAAATTTTATTTTACATCCTCCAGTTCGGTTTATGGTGATAAAGAAAAATTTCCAATTAAGGAAAAGAGCAAATTAAAACCAATAAACATTTATGCTAAAACCAAAAAAGAATGTGAAAAAATATTATTGAAATTCTTCAAAAATAGTAATGTTGATTTAAAAATTTTTAGACCATTTACAGTATATGGCCCTTATGCAAGACCAGATATGATTTTTATAACTTATATGAACAAAATATCTAATGAGGAAGATTTTTTTTTATATAACAATGGAAATTATGTTAGAGACTTTACTTATGTAGCTGATTTAGTTAAGATTTTGTCAAAATTTCTAAAAATTGAAAAGTTAAAATACAATATTTTTAATATTTGTTCTTCTAAACCCATAAAAGTAAAAAAATTAATTGATATTATTAATGCAAATATAAATTATAAACCAAAAATCTTATTAAGACCTTATAGAAAAGGTGAAATGATAAAAACTTATGGTTGTAACAAACTAATTAAAAAAACACTTAAGTTTAACAAATTTACAAGTTTAGAAGATGGGATCCAAAAAACTTTAATTTGGTACAAAAAATTTAAAAATAAAGATCATCTATATTTTAGAAAAGTTAAATATAAATAGTTAGTATTGAGAAAATCTAAATTAGTTTAAAATCTACCATATTTTAAGGTCGCTAAAATTGAGTATTCTATTTTTCTTTTTGGCAACCATTTAAAATATTTTTTAACATTTTTAATATTTGCACGAGTAATTATTAATTCTTTTTTTGTAATTAATGACGGCTTAGAAAATATAATTTTTTTATTATGTTTCTTAAATAGTTTTGAAATAAAATATATAGAAATTGCTTTTCCACTGCCAACGTTAAAAGTTTTATTAATTTTTCTAGTTTTTAATTTATTCAAGATTAATAAAATTAAATCAGAAAGATCGTTAATATCTATAAAGTCTCTTTTTGGAAAAAATATTTTTTCTTTTTTTTTATAATATCGTAGTTGTGGCAAGTTAGAACGATCAAGAATTCTAAAAAATAAGCGTTGGTAATTAATTTTTTTGAGTTTGAATATATAAAATTTTTTAATTAATCCAACTATATTAAATAACCTTAAAATTATGAGGTTATCAAATCTTATTTTTTTTAAATATTTTTCAATTTCAAGCTTATTTTTTCCGTATAAATTTTTTGGGTTTTTTAAATCATTTTCATTGAAGATTGACTTGCTATCTTTGTAGACGTTTGATGAAGATAAAAAAATAAAATTTTTAATTGAATATTTTTTACAGATATCAATAAATTTTTTTGTTTTAAGTACATTGTTATTAAAATATTTTTTTTTATTCTCTTCTCCATCATTAACGTATGAAAAAGCAGCACAATGAATAACTGAATTTATTTTTTTTTTTTTAATTAAATTTTCAACTTTAGAATTTGAAATATCGATCTTATAAAAATAATTTTTAATTATGTTTTTTTTGCTTGAATATTGTAAATTGTCTATACCAATAAAATTAATTTTTTCTTTTTTTAATTTGTGGCATAATTGAGATCCTATATATCCTGCACATCCAGTAACTAGTATCATTGAAATAAGTGATTGAGGTTAACTTAATTCTTTATTATAGAAATACAATAAATAATATGAAAAAAACTGTTTACTATTGGTCTCCTTGCTTAACTCATGTTGGAACAATTAAATCAACTTTAAATTCTTCAATAGCACTTTCAAAATACAATATAGATTATGAAGTTATTTTGTTGAATGTGTTTGGTGAATGGACAGAATATAAAAAATATCTTAATGATAACGGTATTAAAGTAGTTGATTTAAGTTTTAATTTTAAAAAATTTCTCCCAAAATATGGATATTTTCAAAGTAGGTTTTCATATATTTTAATTTTTTTAATATCCTTTATACCCCTGTATATTTTATTAAAAAAAAATAAACCTGATTTTTTAATTACTCATCTAATAACATCTTTACCACTTTTATTATTTAATTTATTTTCATTTAATACAAAATTAATTTTAAGAATTTCAGGATACCCAAAATTAAATTTTATAAGAACAAAATTTTGGAGTTTATCAAAAAAAAAATATCAACGATAACTTGTCCAACTTCTGAATTAATGAATGATTTAAAAAAAAAAAAAATTTTTCAAGAAAATAAGATCACAATACTTTATGATGCTATCTTAAATATAAAAGATTTTAATTCAAAAATAAAAAATAAAGAATTTATGCCACCATTTAAAATTCCAGATAGTTTCATTCTATCTGTTGGTAGACTTACAAAACAAAAAAATTATTTTTATCTCTTAAATGAATTTAAAAAAATAGTTAATAGATATCCTGATCAAAAACTTTTAATCGTAGGTGAGGGTGAGTTAAAAGAAAAAATAGAAAATTTAATTAATCGTTTAAATTTAAGTAATAGTGTGTTTTTAATTGGTCACACAAATAATGTTTATTATTATATGAAAAAAGCTAAAGTTTTTGTATTATCTTCTTTATGGGAAGAAGTAGGTTTTGTAATTGTTGAAGCTGCCTTGTCAAATTCACTGATAATATCAAGTGATTGCAAAAATGGTCCAAAAGAATTTTTGGAAAACGGAAAAGCGGGGTTTTTATTTAATAATAATCAGGAAAAAGACCTATTTAATTCATTTATTTTGTTAATGGAGGAAAATAAGAAAAATATTTTGGAAAAAAAAATCAGAGCAAAAAAAAATTCAATTAAATTTACTATGTTTAGACATCAAATCCAACTTAAAAAACTACTTCATTAGCTTTGTGAGGACATCATTAAAAATAAATATTGCAAAAATTATATCTAGTTTAATAATTTTTTTTTTAAGAAAAAGAAATGTGCGTATAAAACGAAATGATTTGATATGGAATTTAGATTTAAATGAAGCAATTGACTTATCAATTTATCTTAGTGGAAGATTTGAGCCTTCAATTTTTTTTACCATAAAGTCGTTAGCTGAAAACGATAAATATGATTATATTGACATTGGAGCCAATAATGGTGTGCATACTTTATATTTAGCTAAAGAATTTATAAATTCGAAAATATATGCAATTGAGCCCACTAATTACTCATTTTCTAAACTCTTAAAAAATATTGATTTAAATCCAAATATTAAAAAACAAATAATTCCAATTCAAGGATTTATAACATCTAAGAAAAGTAAACCTGATACTGTTTATACAAGTTGGGAGCTTAATTCAAAAGATAAAAAACATTCACAACATTTAGGAGTAAAGAAATCTTTAGAGAATTGCGAAGTAATTAAATTAGATGAATTAGTTGAAAGAAATAATATTCGACAAGCTATTATTAAGTGTGATGTTGATGGAAATGAATTTTTTGTGTTTGAGAGTGGTTTAAATTTTTTAAATAAATTTAAACCAAAAATTGTTATGGAGCTTGCACCTTATTTATATCCTGAGAATGGATATAAATCCTCTGATTTATTTAATTTTTTTAAACAATTTGATTATAAGTACTTTGAGGTTTCTTCAAAAAAAGAAATACATAATATCCAAGACTTTTCAGATGCAATAGTAACTGGATCTAGTAAAAATATATTTCTTGTTTAAAAAATATAAATAAAAATTATTAATATTTTAATGGATTTGATTACAGTTATTATACCTTATTTTAAAAAAAAAAAGTATATAGCTAAGACATTAAAATCAGCAACTAATCAATCACATAAAAAAATTGAGGTACTAATCGTTTATGATGAAACTTCTTTAGTAGACTTAAATTATATTAAAAATTTAGTCAAAAAAGACAAAAGAGTCAGGTTGTTAATAAATAAAAAAAATTTAGGAGCTGGTTTATCGAGAAACAAAGGAATTAAACATGCTAAAGGTAAATATATTTCTTTTTTAGATGCTGATGATTTATGGAAATCAAAAAAAATAGAGAAACAATTAGAGATTATGAAACTAAATAAGTTTGATATCACACATACTTCGTATGAGATCATTGATAAATACGGTCAAATAATAGGACATAGAAACGCAAGAGACTTTAAGAACTTAAGTTCGTTATTAAAATCATGTGATATTGGATTGTCGACTGTAATAATTAAAAAATCCATTTTAAAAAAAAATGATGTATTTCCTAATATAAAAACTAAGGAAGATTTTGTATTTTGGTTAAATTTACTAAATAAAAATAAACATATTTATGGAATAAATAAAAAATTATCAAAATGGAGAAAGCTAGATAATTCACTTTCATCTTCAATTATACAAAAGCTTAAAGATGGATTTAGAGTATATAATAAATTTATGAAAATGAGTTTTATATTTTCAATTTATTATTTAATACTACTATCATTAAATTCAATTATAAAAAAATTTTATCAAAAATGATTTATTATATTCTTTATACAGTAATAATTTTTGTTATTAATTTTTTCATAAAAAAAAATAAATTCTTAACAAGCAAATATCAATTAAACCATCAAAAATTTGCTAATACCAAAATTCCTTTAGTAGGAGGTTACTATTTAATTTTTCCAATTGTTTTTTTGTTTTACAATGATTATCCAATTTTTTCTTTAGTATTTTTTTTAATTTTTTTATTAGGTGTTAGTTCGGACTTAAATATTTTATCCTCACCAAAAAAAAGATTCTTCATACAATTTATAATTATTTTAATATTTATTTTTACAAATAAGACTGAAGTTATCCCTTCAAGAATAAGTTACATTGATGAACTTTTTTTAAACACATATTGGAGTTATCTATTTTCAGTCTTTTGTTTAATGATATTAGTAAATGGGTCGAACTTTATCGATGGTTTAAACGGCTTATTATTAGGCTATTTATTTATTATATTATTAGTACTTTATAAATTAAACTTATACAGTTTTATAAACATTTCAAACGAACAAATTTATTTTTTAATTTATATTTTTTTTGTTGTTTTGATTTTTAATATCTTTAATCAGTTTTTTTTAGGTGATAGTGGAGCTTATTTTTTAAGTTTTTTTACAGGTTTTATTTTAATTGAAATCTACAACGCAAATCTTAAGATTTCACCATACTTTATAATATTATTACTATGGTATCCTTGTTTTGAAAATCTTTTTTCAATCATTAGGAAATTATTAAGAAAAAAATCTGCTTTAAAGCCAGATAATGACCATTTGCACCAATTAATATTTATATTAATAAAGAATAGGTACCAATTTAAAAATTTGCCAGCTAATATTATTTCCGGGATATTGATTAATACGTTTAATTTAATTTTATTATATTCAGGTTCATTAAATCCTTACAATACAATCATTCAATTAAAGTTGATAACAACCGCAACTCTATCATATATGATTATATATATTTTGATTAAAAAAAGTCTTAATAAATAAATTTTATTTAGTTAAAAACAATCTCAGCATAGATATTAGTATTAAAAAACCATCTTTTAACGCGTTAACCTTTTTTTTACCACCAATTCTTGCTCTTTCATTTGATTTGCTTGTTGAAATGAGAATTTTCTGTTTATTTGCTTTAATCGGCAACTCAACACAAAATGTAAAATCTTTATTTTGAATATTTAAATTCTTAAAGGATTCTGTTGATCCCATAACAAAAGTGTAGAGGATATCTGTTATTTTTAAACCAAAAAAAATCCTACCTAATTTTGTGAAAAGAAAATTACCAAAATAAGTTACAAATGTATCATCATCACTACTACAACCTTTCTCGTATCTACTTGCAAATATAAATTTTATTTCATCTTTTTGGATAGTTTTGTACATATTTTCTAATTCTGATGGATTAAATGATCCGTCAGCGTTAAAAATAGAAAAATATTTTGTGCTAACACTATTAATTCCCTGAATTAAAGCGTCACCGTATCCCTTGTTATTTTGATAAAGAATATTGCAACTAAAATTTTTAATTGCATTTATTGTTTGTGTATCAGTTTTTTCTAATACTATAATTGTTTGTAAATTATATTTTTTTAACTCTTCAAGAACAATTGGAAGTGACTCTTTTTCGTTTTTTGCAGGAATAACTAGAGTTAAATTTTCCATAAAAATTTTAAATTACTGATTAACAGAAAACTTAGAAAATAGAAGTAAATTAATAAAATATTTTTATTAATTTTAAATTTATGAACGTTTAGTTTGAATTTAAAAATAGAGAAAAATACGATCAATAAAAAGGGATCAAAATATTTATGATATATTGTGTATTGAGGATTGTTAATTATTATTAATATAAATAATAAAATATTAAAATTGTTTTGTCTTAACAAAGGCAAAATAAAAATAATTGAAATAAAAGAAATTATATAAAATAAATAATTATTTTTAAAAATAAAATAGGAAATTTTAAAAAAAATACCTCCTCCACTTAAATTGTACTGATAATTAAAATTAATTGCTAATATAAAACAAATAATGAGAGACATAATTATATTATCAATTTTTAGTATTTTTGGTGATTGAATAATTTTAGTGTAAATAAAAGGTGCTAGGTAAAAAAACATTAAGGTGAAAGAAATTAGTATATTATTAGAGATATTTACAAAAAAAATATTTTTTTCATTCAATAAACCACCAATTGCAGCAGATTTATTAATAAAATTTACGTCTAAAATAAAAATATAATAAATTGCAGGTAAAGAAAGTAAAATATTAATAATTAGAATTATTAATATCTTTGTTTTAAGACCATAAAATAAAAGAAAGTTAATTAGAAAATAAATTGAAAATACAGAAAAATTTGGGCTTATGTATGCTGACAAAGCGCAAGTGATTACATTCAAAATTGCAAATTTATATTTTTTTGTATTTTCAAATTTTAAGTAAAATAAAATACTAGTAGAAAAAATAGTTAATCCTAATATTCTACTGTCTGGCCATACAGACAAAGATCTAAACGTTGGAGATAAAAAAATTAAGGCACTCAAAATTATTATTGAGATATTTAAATTTTTAAATTCCTCTTTTTCCTTTAAGATTTTAAAAAAAACAAATGGTAAAAAAAGACATATATGCAGATGAATAAGTCTTATAAATAAGTCTGATAAATTTATTTTCTCTAAAAATGAAAGTAAGATTATTAATATAGGTGAATGTCTAGATGAGAAATTTTCATAATTTAAAAGCGTATCAAAAAAATTGTAAGCAAACTGTTTACTTATATTTTTTTGATTGTAATAATCTAAAATAGCTCCACCGGTTGAATTTTCTGAAAGTATGAAGCTTAAAATTAATGATAAGTATAAAACAAAAAAAAAGACTATTTCTTTATAAGAAAAATTGTTATCAAGTTTATATTTTTGCATTAATTCAATAAATGATTACCAATAAATATAGTGCCTGAACATATAATTTTTATATCTTATATAATCTTATTTATCATTTCCACTATTGGACATGGTGAGATTTTTTCAAGAATTATTTACAGAGATTTAATAAAATTAAATATTGGATATTTAGGAATTATTGGTTTTTTTTCGTTATCAATTTATGGAACATTATCTTCATATTTTTTTGCACACAATTATTCTCACAATATAATACTACATATAGTTGGTTTGATGGGTTTCATTTTTTATCTGAATAGAGAAAAAAAAAATTATCTTGAGGTGAAACATGTTTTTATTTTAACATTAATATTTTTAATTGGAGCTTATGTATACAAAAACCATGATGATTTTCCTTATTATCATTTAACTTATGCATTAAATTTATCAGAGAATAAATTTATCATAGGTACTGGAATATTTAGTCATGGGTTTAGAACATTTTCAAGTTTATTCTACTTTCAATCACTTCTATATATGCCTTACATTAAATTTTACCTTTTTCATATTGCACCATTTTTGATTTTAGTTTTTTTTAATTACATCATTTTTTTCAATTTTTTAAAAAATAAAAAAAATTTCAATATTACAGATTATTTTTCTTTATTATCAATTGTTTTTGTAAACATTGTTTTTTACAGATTAGGTGAACATGGCACAGATAGATCTGCTCAAATTTTATTATTGCTGATTTTTTTATTTTTTATTCAACTTATGTATTTTGAAAAAAAAAATAAAAATATTTCTCTCTATTTAAATTGTTTGTTAATCTTTATCTTTTTAGCATCATCTATGAAAGCGATTTATTATATGTACTTGGTACTGATTCCATTAATATTGTTTAAAAAAAAATTTTTTAAAAAATTTTTTGTTAAAAAAAACTTTTTAATTATTTCTATTTTAACAATTAGCCTATTGGGAAATATTTCAACAAGTTATTTAAGCACAGGTTGCCTTCTTTATCCTGCTGAAAAAACATGCATTGGAGACAACAAATGGTCGATACCAAGTAAAGAGGTCAAAAGAATGAAATTACATTATGAATGGTGGGCAAAAGCTGGTGGTGGACCTGGTTATGCTTCAGAAATACCACGTGAAGAATATGTAAAAAATTTTAAATGGTTTAAAAATTGGGTTGATAGACACTTTTTTAACAAAGTTTCTGATACTTTGTTTGGATTAATTTTTGTTTATAGTTTGATTTATTCTATTTTTTATTATTTTTCCAATAAAAATAATAAATTTAAATATAATTTAAACTTAAAATCGCATTTTATATTATTAGTACTTCCTTTGGTTTTTCTTTTAGAGTGGTTTTTGCTGCATCCAGCAATGAGATATGGAGGATATGTTTTAATTGCTTTACCACTTATTATTACAACTAGCTTAATGATTGATAAATTAAATATAGATAATAAAAAAAAAAATAAATTAATTTTAATATTTTTGTTTGTTTCTGTATTGGGTTTTTTAGGAAGAAATATTGATAGAATTAATAAAGAGATAGAGGTTTATAATTATAAGATATTAGAGAGCCCTTATTTTTATGTAGAAAAAGTAGAGTCAATTATTTTAGTGGATAAGCCAGATTTCAAAATTTATTCAACAAAAAACAAGAAAATGTGCTGGGCTTCAAAAACTCCTTGTTCATATTTTAAAAATTTAAAATCTGAAAAATTTTTTGGGCTTGATATGGTTTATA
>MDTC01138265.1_pt1 | contig 11157 bp, 7 predicted proteins | sample 811181 | NCBI WGS metagenome assembly MDTC01 (sample SAMN05326644, study PRJNA326480) | marine metagenome | isolation source: seawater | place: Pacific Ocean: North | collected 2011 | reverse complement strand
GCTCCTATCTTGATCCAAGAAAATCAGATACAGATGGGGATGGAATGCCCGATGGTTATGAGGCCTACATGTGCTTGAGAATAGGCGGATTTGACGTATTTGCTCAACGATATCAATGTGAAGACTTTGACCCTCTAAATGCTAGTGACGCAACCAAAGACCCGGATATGGATGGCTTTGATGTCAACAGGGACGGAATAATGAATCAAAACGAATGGTACACTTCGAGTGAGGAATACATCTATGGAGCGCCGGAAAATCATACAACAGAGTTAGATGGATTATGGTGCTCTGCAACACTGCCTGAAGGGTCAATATTAACCAACTGGCCATACATTCCAACTGGAGCGAATGCTACATTTCAAAATCTTTTGAAAGCATGCACTAGTGCAGAATCACCTGTAGGCGAAGACCTGTGGTTAGGTACAGACCCTCTACTAAAAGATTCAGACCGGTATAACTGGGATGGCTTTTCCATTAGGAATTTATTTCCATCATTTGGTGATGGTATTCCAGATGGATGGGAGGTTCACTTTGGATTAGATCCACTCAATCGAAGCAGTGCTCTAACAGATGAAGACTTCGATGGTTGGGATAGAAACCTAGATGGTATTTTATCCCCTGATGTAAGCAGAACAGATACAGCACTGGCCCTTGGAGAACAGTTGTCGAATATCGAAGAATACAATATCTACTTTGATGATGGCAACAAGGTAATTGCAGGGTTGAAATCAGTCGAATTTGATTCTGACACGCCATCTCTGTATACCTATCCTATCTCATTCTCAACAAGTGGTGATGTGCTTAGTGTTATTCACCATGACGTAAGGGAATTGGAATCTGTTGGCGATACGTTGTATGTAACGACCAAATATGGAATAACCGTAATTGATTACAGCATAGGTTCTAGTGTTGATTATTGGATGCCGCAAGGAGTTATTTTAGAGGATTCACAGTTACTCTTTGATTCAGAACAAGAGTTGTATGCAATTGCAACAGCATCGAATATTGGTCTCGGTGTCGGTAGAGTGCAAGTTGATGGATTCTTACAGGGTGTTGAAAACTGGGACTGGTCACAGACGGATGCAATTCTTGAAATCGAAGAATTAGACATTAACAGCCCAAATAATCAAGTCATTGGATTAGGTGTTGCTGGTGTAGGAAACGTATTCGAAATTAGCAGTTCTGGATTAATCGAAATAGTTCATTCCGTAAGTTCTTCAATCACTGACCAACTTTCTTTAGGCAATGCAACTGTAACCGACATTGAACATGGCCTTGCTAATGGGAATTTAACACTCTTTATTGCGACGGATAGAGGTTTACTAATCTCAGAAACTAATTCAGGAAGAGATGGTAATTCAGCAAATTGGAGATTTTACTACACCAGTGAAGATACCGGCATATTTGTGTCAATTAACGAATTAAGAACCCTACCAGTTGGAAGTAATGAAAATCCTGCAGAGATTAGAGATATACACCTAGATGGTCCTTCAATAGACAATCCGCAAGTCTTGTGGTTTGGTACCCCCTCCGGACTTCATCAAATGCGCCTCATCGATGATGTTATCAGCCATAGTGGACTGTTAGAAAATCCTGGTTCTAACGAGATTAGCACTAGAGATATCAATAACATTAGAGCTATACATACCACTGGAGAGCAAATAATTCTAGGCTCAAATGCCGGCACATGGATTGTCTCAGGCGATTATTCTAACGTGTATGAAATAGACGCACAGGAGATTATCCCTGGTTTTGTTTCAGAAATAACCACTATTGGTGATTCCAGTAATATGACAATACTTGGAGCAGCAGAACCAGGTCAATTTTCTAATTTAGAATTAATAAATCCGAAATCTAACGATTCTGACAGCGATGGAATACCAGACGGCTGGGAATTAGGTAACGGCCTAGATCCAACAGACCCTTGGGACGCAAGATTAGACTTCGATTTTGATGGCCTTGATCTAGATCAATCTGCTGATGGAATTTACGAGCGTCTGTGGACCAATCTAGATGAATTTAGATACATACAAAGGACTGATGATGGTTATAATTCAACAAATCCGAATGTTGGAGATACTGACGGCGACGGACTTAGTGATGGAGCTGAATACTTTGGATTCTTTTTCGAGGATACTAATTTGTGGTGTTACTACAATGTCCAATTGGATTACATATGCGATAGCCAAATTGGCGCCAGTGCAAATAATACTTATCTGACATCATCAATTTCGGAAATTGGAACTGACCCGACAAATTTCGATAGTGACGGGGACGGAATGCCTGATGGTTGGGAAATCCAAAACCGTCGCTGGGTAGGTTCAACATTTACTGGGGGCAACAACTGGTCATTAGATCCAAATCGTCCTGAGGATGCAAATTGGGATGCAGATGGGGATGGTTTGCAAAACCTTTGTGAGTATCAGTGGAGCCAATTAAAATATCAAGCAATGGAAGGTTTGCTACTAGAATCGCACGGTGAAAACATTACTTTTGCTGAAAACTGGACAGAATCAGATCCTAATAATATTGATTCTGATGGAGATACTTTGCCTGATGGTTGGGAAGCTTCTTATTCTTGCAAATGGAATCCAAGTCGGGTTGGAATCAATCCACTAAACGGTTCTGATGCGCTAAATAACCCTGATAATGATGGTTATGATATAGACAGAGATGGAATTCTACAATCAAACGAGGCTTTTGTTAATTATCTTGAATATCATTTAAGAGGCGATCTATTTGATGATGAGAATCCAGTTGATTTCGACAATTTGCCATTTGGTTTCTCCACTGATTTATTTGATAATGTAATGGTAAATGGACAACCTGAAGCATCATATTATGAGCGAGCGGCTGGATCATATTTAGCAACTCAAAATCCACTTGATGCTGGCGCTGCAGACCCTTTGAATGCTGATTCAGATAACGATGGCATGCCTGATGGTTGGGAAATATGGTTCTCAAGATGGGATGTCTTACAAGATGAGTGGACCCTTAATCCATTGCAACCAGCAGATAGATGGCAAGACGCCGATGATGACGGAATGACAAATTGGGAAGAATATAATGCCATAGACCCAATGAATACCGAGACAGATCCTGAAAGAACCTCTCCAAAATGGTTTGTTACAACTATAGGTAGTGCCTATACTTTCCAAGCATGGGCTGGAATTCAGACCGATCTCTCATTTGGTTCATTTGTTAACTCCACACAGAGAAATTTAACCGGAATAACCGGTGACCCGAATAATGTTGATACGGATGGAGATGGTATTCTAGATGGTGTAGAGTTACTCTTCACGACCTGGAACTCATCTGCACAAACTTGGACATTGAACCCGTTGGTTCCGGGAGATGGATTGTTTGATTCCGACGAGGATGGTCTGGTAGATTTACAGGAATTTGCACTGGTAAATTCTAATCCAGACAACGGAATAGACCATCCTTCAGATGCTCCATTATTACACATTGATGGGGATTTGTTGCAGCCTACTGAAAAAACCCAAAGAATGTTCAATATGTTGATTTCAAAAGAAACTCGAGGAAAGAGGTTGCTAAATGACTTCAATGACTGGCAAAACGGTGAACCAGCCAATGCGTTTATCTCGATATTAATGGGAATAACTGACCCAACAAATCCTGATACTGATGGAGATGGCATGTATGATGGATTCGAATATTGGTTTGCTGAGTGGGATTTAGAAAACAATTTATGGAGCATAAATCCACTTATTGACGGAGACGTATTACTTGATAGCGATGGAGATAGTTTTGATTGTGATGGTGATGGAAACATCTCACTTGATGAGAGATTCTCAAACTTAAGGGAATGGGAATCAAGAACTTGGGGTAAGTATTCAGAGCGTAATACTGTCCCTCAAGAGGTAGGAATTCTCAGCTTTGGTGACGATGCTATCAACGCATATATTGAAGAATTAGATTATACATATTTCCAAGCAACTAATGCGCTGTATAATGATTTTATTTCGAAAAGCCAAGATAGCGCTGACCGTATGGATAAAATAAATTCATTTGACTCGAATAATTTTAATCGAACATTAATTGGCGTTGCAGACCCAACAAGCACCGATTCAGATGGCGATTCAATACCCGATGGTTGGGAATATTGCTACGCCATATATGGCATGCCTGACGTTTCTACCCAAGACCATTGGGCTGCTAATCCTATCAATCCTCATGATGTTAATTATGACGGTGATAGTGATGGATGGTATGACAGAAAATCTGTCGACATTCCAGCAGAGCAAGGAACATGGGATGAGCGCAATTTTGTGGCCAGTGGAGTCACAATCCAGCCTGGTCCGGGCTCGCTACCATTCACTAATTTGATGGAGTGGAATAACAACACGAGGCCTGACTTGAATGATACAGACGGAGATTCTGTAACCTACATAACTCAGGTAGCAAATGGGCTAGTTATATCACATCAAATTGATTATAATTTAAGCGATGGTCGTGAAGTTTTCAAGTACGGAATTAATCCTATTGATAACGATACAGATGGTGACATGTTGCCTGATTGGTATGAATATAAGATGGCTTGGAATGAGTCAAATGATAATTTTTCATCATATCTGCAGATAAAAGTTGTATGGATTGACTCACTAACTGGTGGTGAGTGTGATACTAACACAGTTTCCTGTCTACCTTTATCCTCTGATTCAGGTATACTATCTAGGCCAGAATTGGAGTTTACTTGGTTTACATTAGATCCTGCGGACCCAGTAGACGCAAATTATGACCCAGATAATGATGGCAACTATGACTGTTCCGGGGCAGGATGTAGTTATGAACCGTACACTAATTTCCAAGAGTTCTACATGCTTACCGATGAGGATTTGACCTCACCAAATGCTGTCAGGTTATCACCATTATTGTATCAGGGTAGTCCTGTTGAAGAATGGTGGCAATTTAGAGGTTATACTCTAGGTCTTGGTACCCCTGCTGAAGCATCAACAAATTACATGAAAATGGATAAACAATCATCATCTGACTTTAGATATGTACTGATAATCAATGATAATGACAATGATTTCTTGACCTTAGATACATCTGATGATGAATTGCTGGTATCAGGGTCTCAAACAGACCAATGGGACATATACTATGCTAGTTCACCACAAACTGCACCAGTAAGAGCAGTTGGCGAACATGAATATGGTTGGTATCTGATGGACTTTGACGACGATCATTTGGCAGAAGGCAGTAGTCCGATTAATTGGGACACTGATGGGGACTGGATTGTTGACTGGTTTGAGGTAAATGATGATGAAGAGGACGGATTGAGGGGTGATTCATCTCCAATAAGGTACGATTCAAGGCAAACTGGTTGATGAGGTTGAATCATGTCTGAGGTCGTAGATGGTCTAGTCACTTTGCAGGAACGCATGGTTAACCTCATTAATCAACTAAACATGCCGATTATTGAAGTTAGTATGGTAATTCAAAATATGCTCAGCCCGATGTTAGAATCTTTAACCACTCATGTTGCTGAAACAGGGATGGAAGTTCCAGACAAGGTTATGAATCAATGGCCAATAGATGTGCCAAATCATGACGTGGATAAATCATCTTTAGCCATAGACAAAATCCTTTCAGTAGTAGATAAGGACAGAATGGACATATTAGAGGCCTTGGTGCGTGTAACCATGGTCGAAACTGAGATGATATTACTTGATGGCATTTCTGCACTCAGGATGTGGGAGCACTTGGTAAGAAGCAAATTGGCAAGTATCACTTCACCTGGACAACTATTTTCACCGTTAGAAATACCTGAAGAGTGGTGACAATATTTTCAATGGTTACTGGTTGGGTGTGACATGGTCAAGATAATCGGTGTCCCTACATTACTTGGATTGTTGATGGTTCTCTCAACTATGTCTGGGTGTCTCGGAGGAGATTTATTTGAACCTGAGGACAAAAAAGGAATTCCAGGTGGACTAACTTTAGCATGCCTAAGTTCAGCAAAATATACTTCGATGGTTATCGAAATTGATTACGAACCTGGTTACATGCCAGAGCAAAGCTCCATCAATCTATTAAAGACCAGATTGCAGGAGGTCTGTGACAAGCCAAATGGTATTGAGGTTGAGTTGACAGAGACCAACTTTGATCACTCTGGCACATGGTCTGCAAACGATGTTAGAGAGAAAGCGTGGGAACACAAATCAAACGAACCACAAACAGGTTCTACTCTTTATTGGCAGGCTTTATTCCCCTCATCTGAGTATAGTAACGAAGATGTTCTTGGAGTTGCAGTAGATGCTTCAACTGTAGCTATTTTCAAGGACACGGTGGAAGATGCTGAGGGGCCAATATTTAGTAGACCATCTGCAGAAGAAATAGAAAACAGTGTTTTAGTTCACGAGTTTGGGCATCTTCTTGGATTAGTCAATTTGGTGTATAAATCCCCAGTTGATCATGAGGATAAAGACCATCCCGGTCATTCAAACAACGAAGATTCCGTAATGTACTGGGCGATTGAGTCAGCAAATTTGGGCAACATCATAACGGGAGAGTTGCCGGATGAGTTTGATAATGATGATTTGAATGATTTATCTGGAATGCTCAGCGGTGAAATTCCAGTAACCAATCAAATATGGCTGCCCTGAGGATCTTTATTGGCCACGAACTTTGTTGCATCTCTCCAAGCATCAAATATTGAAAAAGCCCACAGGACAAACCATAACACTACTGTTAATGCTAATGGGATTTGTAACAAAGCATAGTCCAACCCTTTCTGATGCTTTCTGTTGAAGTGTTGTCCTAAAAATAGGAAAGGTATAGCTGCGATAAGAGCCGCTACAATTGGACGTAATGCACCCCAAAATCCGACGCCGAGAGTCATTTCTTTCCATATTTGTCTAAAAACTTTGAAGCCAGTAACCACTTTATTTGGCTCGGATTTTGTTTCGACAAAATTTGATTCGGCCATCATCACTCATTCACTGGTACAGCGTTCTGCATGTCAATATAACCCATGATTGTATACAAACAGGTCAAAAGTTAGTGCTTCTTAGGACTTTCATGCCGAGAATCTTGCTAACTGGATTCGAACCATTCGGCGAAAACACAACAAATGTTTCGCAAGAAATTCTTGAAAGAATAGAATCAAATTTTGAAATCACTGACCCGTGGAGTGATTTTAGGCCAATAAATAGAGCTGATATTGCCGATGTGACTTTAGAAAAAATATTGCTCAAGGTAGACGAATCGGGATCAAATGTAGTGGCAAAGAGAGTCGAGAATAACGAATCATGGGATCTAATCATACACATGGGATTGTGTGATACTTGTGAATTTATTAGATTTGAGTTAGTTGCACGGAACAAAGTTGATATGAAAATACCTGATAATTCTGGACGGCAATTGACTAACGAGTTAATTGGCGAATCCAATCTATCTTGTGACAAATCATTTGTCAAATTACTAAAACATCCACCAATAGAAAATTTAGTTCTCTCAAATGATGCAGGCACATATCTGTGTAATGAGACCTATTACAGGACTTTACAATCATTATCTAAGGTGCCATTCAGGGAATCATCTAAGGCTTGTTTTATTCACTTTCCAAGTGAAGACAAAATCACCGTCCAAGAATCAATTATTACGCTAAAGAATGTAATCAGCAGGAACTTTTTCAAACCAGTTATTGATGTAGTTGGTGCCTTAGTGATTAAAGATAACAAAATCATGTTAGCAAAGAGAAATTCTAGTTCAGAAATGCCAGGTTTATGGGAATTCCCAGGTGGGAAGATTGAGCATGGAGAGTCTAAATTTGATGCAATTATCCGGGAAATGGACGAAGAATTCAGTTGGGATGTGTCACCGACGAGGATAGTGACATGCATGTATCATGAATATCCAGATTTTGCAATAAATCTGAATATTGTTGAGGTGAAAATTGAGATTAATGATAATATTGAGTCAAATTCGAAGTGGACTTCACATGATGAAGTGGGCTGGTTTGATACTGTTAATGGCATTGAAATTGCTGGAGCAGATTATTATATTGCAGTATCAATATTGAGCGAGATTAATGCCAAGTAGATGCATCTCCATCATCGTGCATCGTTCTTTCATCATGTATTCTTCGTGGAACAGTATCTCGTCCTTTATGCCAAGTTGCAGCTTCAATCCAAGTTTCAAGGTCATCACCACTTAGTTCAATCTCAATAACTCCACCCAACGGATTCTTTTCTGTTAGATTAAAGGCAACTTTACCAGCGATTGCTGCTTGTCTTAAAATTTGGAAATTTGTGGAATTATCCTTCAAATTGATACTCAAAACATCTAATGCAGTATCAAGTATGGCTTGTTTTCGAATCATCGAAAGAAAATTATTCAATGAAACATTTTCTTGTTTAAATTCATAATTGGAGGGCTTGCCAAGGTTGGGTTCTTGAATCGGCACATCGGTATCGAACTCCGGGAAGATATTCTGTACACTTGTCAATACTAACTGAGGAGATTCAGGACCATCGACTTTGGTATAAATAGAAGTTTTGATACCTTCGTCGATTCCATTCAGCAGTATTTTACTTTCAGTCACAGAACGGCTAAGTTTACTTCACTCTTCAAACTGTTTATTTTTGGCCATGGTTTAGTAAGTATGAAAACTAAAAGCACGATGGTAGAACATGGCAGACATAATTAATCCAATGGTTGTGTCTGTAGTGCCAGTATTGAATGAAGAATCAACAATTATTCAATGCCTTTCTTCACTTTGTCAACAAACATATCCTAATAATTTGCACCGCATTTTCGTTCTAGATGGTGGTTCAACAGATGCAACAAAACAGTTGGTAGAGCAATTCATTTCTGATAAATTACCAAATACCCCAGAAATCAGCATTATCGAAAACCCCGGTAAATATGTTGCAGAAGCAAGAAATCTAGCACTTCAAATGGTTCCAGACGAAACAGAATATATGCTAGAGATTATTGGTCATTGTTCGGTAAGTGAAACTCATGTTGAAACCCTAGTCAAAACGATGACAGAGTTACAAAAATCTAATGATAATCTAGTTGGTGCTTTGGGGGTGAAAGTGGATTCTCGAGAGGGTGAATTAGGATTAGTAGAATCTTGGATTGAGTCTAGCCTATCTTCGCCATTGGCGAGTGGTAATGGGCAATTTGAAAACTTCTCAGGCATTGAGAAAACAAAGGTTCCTGCATTTTGTCTGCATTCTAGAAAGGCATTAGATGATGTTGGTGGTTGGGATACATCATTTATCACCAGTCAGGATAGTGACTTATCTATGCGATTACTAAACTTCGGTTATCAGTTGTATAGGACAGATAAGGTGTCGGTAAAAATGGTAAAAAGAACATCTTTGATAAGTTGGACAAAGATGGGATTTAGATACGGTTTTTGGCGCACAAAATTGGTTAAAAAACACCGTGAAAGAGTAAGTTTAAGAGAATTTTTGCCTTGGTTTGGTTTACTAATCACAGTTGGATTATACCTAATCGAACAAAGATTTTGGTATCTGCCAGGAATGTTATACTTGATTGTACTAGGACTTGAAGGATTTAGGTTTGCAATACAGAAACGAGATGCGACAATGGCTGTTGGCGTCCCAGTTTCGATCATATTACTACACACCTCTTTTTCTATTGGACTATTATACGGTATCTTCGGAAAGACACGCTCATTCAATGACCGGGAAACAAACAACGGGAATCTAAATTAATGTTAGGCGAAATCAAGTGGTGAGAGATATGGTAGAGAAGTCATTAAGCTCCAAAAGTGTCTCTGTAATGCCAGTATTATTACTCGGTTTTATTCACGTGTTCGTCACGCCATTAAGGGAGATTTTTGACATAGAACCTCCATTAATAATTCCATATTATCTGTTTGGTGTTTTTGTTGGCGTGATAATTTACCGCCGGTCAAATGTAGTTAGAGATTATGAGTATAGACGGTCCAAAGTAATGAAGAAAATGAAGAATGCATATGCTGCTGAAGAAAGCGGTGTTTGGCAGACTAATGTCGACGTTCCTGGAGAATTTAGCAGTCAGATAAATCTCTCAGCAGGGGTTTCACAAATCTCAAAAGAGGCTCCTGAGATGGAATTGTCCGATGAAAGCAAAGTAGAGGTTTCAATGCTCAACGAATCAAAGTCTGTAATCGAGGCAACTCGTAGAGTATCTGGCAAATCAACCTTTGATGACCAAGAGGTCATGTCAACGATTGGTGCAACACGCAAAGTTAGTCCAATGGATCGGTTGTTGGATTTCGTTTCCGGTATATTCGGTAAATCATCTGCACAAGAGTCTAGAGAAGAAAAACGAATGACAGCACTAAAGGCAGCCTCCGAAGCTGCACCAGTAAGAGCAGAAAAGCCTCAAGCGCCAATACAGTACGAAAGAAATGAGGTAGAGGTTGGACCAGAATCTAATTACATTGATGATTATAACGACGAGTCAAAACAGACTGTGGAAAGTGGTAACGTGAAACCAGTTGTAGAGGCAAAGAATTACTCTGCTTTTGCACCTCCTAATAGCAACTCATTAGGTAGTCAAACTCTAGAGTCAATGGCTATGTTGCCCTCTAATAACTCGACTAGTTTTGCTAAACCAACCCTAATACAGGGTCCAAGATGTAGAGGTTGTGGGTATTCAATTAAATCCGGCGATAGATTTTGTGATAATTGCGGATTAGATGTGTTATGATTTCCGTGATGTTGAAAGGTGTTATTGGAACAGGTTAGCATCAAGGGGGACTTGTATGGCGGATAAGCGGGATTACTACGAGGTTCTTGGAGTTGACAAGTCAGCTGACGAAAAAGACCTAAAGAATGCTTTTCGAAGTCTAGCTAGAAAGTATCACCCAGACCGAAGTACTGAGGATGATGCCGAAGAAAAATTCAAAGAGATTCAGGAAGCATATGCAGTTCTGTCAGACCCCGAAAAGCGGCAAATGTACGATAGATACGGTCACAATACTCCTGGTGGTTCACCATTTGGAGGATTTGGCGGTGGTTCGTTCAATGTTAATTTAGAGGATATCTTAGGTGGAGACTTCTTCTCTAGTTTTTTCGGTGGAGGGTCGAGAAGGTCTAGAAACCGTGGAAATGATGTGATATTCAGATATAGTGTCAATCTAGAGTCTGTTTTTGAGGGTACAAG
>MDTC01100362.1_pt1 | contig 11157 bp, 8 predicted proteins | sample 811181 | NCBI WGS metagenome assembly MDTC01 (sample SAMN05326644, study PRJNA326480) | marine metagenome | isolation source: seawater | place: Pacific Ocean: North | collected 2011 | reverse complement strand
TTTCTCAATATTTGACTTTTGGTTATTTGCGTTTTATAGCTACTCCCGAACCGGAAATGAACGTTCCCATAATATTCTTGGCCTATTTAATATTACTAGTGATTATGGCGAACTCATCGAAGTTCAAGAATAACAAATTTAGACAATGGTTAGATAATTTGATGGCAAGGCTTACAAAATATAATTTCACAATCTCGATTGCGATTACTTTCTTTATCTCTCTGCCAAGGGTTTATGCCCAAGATAATTACGTCGCTTATGAACTCGTACGCGACAACAATTGGGATCAATTCATTACTGAAGATATAAATGGTGATGGCGCAAAAGACATAATATTTTCACACTACGATCCTATTATCGGACGAGAGCTTAGAATTCATCGTCAAAAAGAAGATGGTAGTTTTTCATCAGAACCACAAAGTATTGAGATTAAAACTGAAATTATTGGCCTTGGCTTTGCAGACCTTCGAGAAGATCCTGGCAAAGAATTATTGCTCGTAGCTAGTAACGGCGTGTTTAGTCTTTCTACAGCAATAGAGGGATATGCCGGAAATATTAAACAATTAGCCGAATGGGATTTAATTGCGTCAACACCAAACCTTGAAGAAATTCAGTTTATAAAGGAAATTGATGACATTAATAATGATGGCTATATCGACTTAGTCCTACCAGGAAAGGATAACTATGGAATATTCCTCGGAAAGGGTAACGAAGAATTTGAAATTCTCTCAACGATCAGCACAGCTAACGAAAACCTTACTGCCGCGGAAAGAAACAATCAAGAAGCAGCGCTGGATGCCCGTATTGGTATAAATCCAGATGATGGAGTAATAGTCGAATTAGAAGCAGAACGCCCTTCCCCTTTTGATGGCTTTATTGAAACTTGGGAACCTAAATCTATAAACTCTAGAGCCTTACTTCGCAGCGAATCTTGGATGCCGCCATTAATACTCGCCGAACTTAATGGCGACCAATTACAAGACCTTATCTACCTCAATGTCAACGATAGAGGAGAAGGCCAAATTAATATCCACTACCAAAGCGCAGAAGGTTTTAGTCAAGCCGCGGATTGGCACGCACCTATAGAAACTCGAGGCAATATTCAGATAATCGATATCAACAACGATGGCCTTCAAGATATATATAGATTAAGCGGAGATGGCAGCCAATGGGACGCGCGGTTTTATTTAAACCAAAATGGGCAGTTCCAATTCACGCAGCCCACCCAAATTATGCGCTTTTCAGGTTATGATGTTCGACTTGATTTCATTAATTTGAATCCCATCGGTCAATCAGTACTGAACGTTAATTACTACACAATTCCTGTAGTTGACGCTATTCGAAACGCCTCAATAAACCGAGTGCAGCTAATATATCAGTCTGAAGGAATCGAATCTGAACAAATTTTTGAGCGTCGACCAAGTTCCCGCTTAGAAGAGAGCTTCTCAGCCGCTAATGTCAGAGGGCTATCAGAGCAAATGTCATTAAAATATGATATCGATGGCGACGGAGCTAATGACGCCCTCTATATTACTGAGAATGGCACGTTGGCCGCAAAAAGAATCAACGAATCACTCCAGATCGCAGATACCCCATTTTGGGAATACGTTTCACCACGCTCCGTTTTCGAATTTGAAGTCCTCTCTTTGAACAAAGATAACAATCCTGATCTTGTGCTTCGCCACGGCACTACAACCACCTTCTTGGTAGACTCACCGTGAAAATTGTTAAGTTAATCATAGGTATCGTTATAGGTTGGCTAACCTCCAGTATCGCTATAGCCGAAGACCTTAGCTTTTCAAAACAACAGTTTATGCTGCCAGCGGAAAGCGAACGAATAGTCGTAGCCGACCTCAATGACGACGGCCTCAATGACTTAGTTGTTGTAATAGGCGAGATATTGAGAGTGTATTTCCACCAAGAAAAAGGCTTCGATTTCGTTAATGGCTATGACGAAATAAATTTTTCTAATGCATCTATCGGCTGGGACCTTAGCACCAATTATAGTGAAGATCGAAAAATTGCAATTGTCGCCTTAGTAAACGGAACTGATGTATTAGCGTGGCATGTTGAAGCCAATGTGATACAGGAGCCAATAGTAGTGAAATCCGGCTTGCCAGGATTTTTAAACAAAGGTATTAATCGATTATTTTTTTCTCGAGATATTAATGGCGACGGGAAAGAAGATCTCATTATACCTGGTGCTGGCAACCTCAACTTGTTTATCGCCAATGATGAAGACTATGAACCAGGATTCACTGTTAAATCTAATAATCGCGTGCGGACCACTTTACAGTCGAATGGATTGGAACGACAAATCGGCCAGGGGGTACGAATACCCTTCATGGAATTGAGAGACATTAATAATGATGGGCTCGATGATTTAATCTCTCGTACCGATGAAAAACTAGAAGTGTTTATTGCCAACGAATCAAGTTCGTCCTACTTTCCAAACACATCTTCCTACTCTCTAAACATTACTGAAATAGAGGAAAGACTTGGTGATTTTGATATAGACAACTTAGATTTCTCAAACCTTACTGGAGTAGTAGCCATAACACATGAGGAAATTTTGGATGACGTAAACGGTGATAAAATTGATGACTTGTTGCTTAGAGAGGGAGGCAAGGTGTCGCTCTTTGAGGGAACATCTTCTGGTATGGAGCTGGAAAACCCCAAACAAGTACTCCGCTCCGGGGGAAACGTTTTAAGCGCGTTTTTATATGATGAAAACGAAGACAACTTAAAAGATCTCTGGTTATGGCGCGTAGAACCTATTTCTGTTGGCGATGTTTTTATTTGGTTAGCCTTATCGGGCAGCGTAGCTATCGAAGCCTTTGTCTACCCGAACAATGGTGAACGATTCGCTAGGCGTCCAACCAGAAAAATAACCGTAACCCTGCGCTTCCCCTCAGTCATCCGACTAGCTACTTCTTTTCAGGAGCTGACTAGGGAGGCTAGAGAAAACCAAGAAGGCGAAATTATTCGCAGTAGCGTTGGAAATTTCGATGACATTCTGTCACAGAAAGATTTAGCACTATTGGTCGACGACCAGATTCAGATATTCCTCAATAGCATCGAATCTGAATCTCAATCACAACAATTTCTAGGCACGCTCGGATATTCTAGAGAAAGAAATGATTACGAAATCAACATTAGAGAAATCATCGATGGTCTCTCTATAACAGGCAATCCTCACCTGGAATCCGTAACAGGAAAAACACAGGACATCGCGATTGAATTAGACTCAACTCACAACAATGGAGATATTGTTCTGGCGCGACTGAATGCAGACTCGGTAGACGACATGTTCGTATTCACTGGGCACGACAGTAGTATGATTCAAGGAATCCTGTTACTCTCGAATTGAGTTACTAATAAGTAAAACAATTAAAAAATCGTGGAATTCTTCTTTATGAGAAATGCGGTGTGGATATCTTTTGGTGTCGCCTTAATACTTGTTAATGTTATTGCAGAAGTCGGCGAAAACCTTACAGGTATCCACATTCACATGCTTTTGCGAATAGCATTGATCCTCGGAGTAACGATGGGAGCCTTCGTTATGTCAGGAGCTATAGCACTAGTTAACGAAATGGATAAGGAAGTCCCTCTCTCGGGCCACGTAAAAAACACGCTTGGTTCAGATAAAAAAGAATCTTAACAATAATGAAAAGAATAATAAGAATCGTATTACCTGTCGCCGTGGTAAGTACTATCGTTATTAGTCTGTATCAACAAAGTATCGTTGATAACGACTTATTGGTTAATTATAAGGAACACGTACAAAGGCTGCTTTCCCAAGCCGAAGAAAACAGCAAGGACCGGTTTGCACAAGAAAAAGAATTGGCAAAATTACGTGAAGAAATAAACGACTTAAATAATAAGATCGCCACTCTCTCAAATCAATCAACAATTACCGAAGAAAGACCCCCTCCAGATTATCGGGAATTAGAATCTGAATTACGTCAACAGATTATCTATGAGTATGAGTTAGATAGTGCAAATGAAAATTCAGACAGTAGACTAGAGTTAATTGATGAGATTACATCCCTAGACCCTGATGCGTTAAATGAAATAATGTCGCTACAACGCCAATTTGGCCCGTTTCTTCAGTCACTAGATGTCAGCGAAGGGCGCATGGAAGAAATTGTTGGCGTTCTAACCAATTACGTCGCCGGACAAGCTCAAGCACGCCAACAAGTTTTGCTGCAAGCTAGATCTGAACAAATCGGCAGACGTGAAATAGGCACTCAAATGCGAGCTATTATGGACACCACAGTAATGTATGAAGCATTATCCTACGACTTAAGTCAAAGCGAGATCTTATTACTACAGCAAACCCATAATGAGCAGGAAACATTTAGAGGCCGCCCCCGAGGTGGCTTCAGCAGTTCCCGGTAAAAAAGCGGGCGCCAACCATAACTGACTGCTGATTTTAAAGATCCCCTAAACCTAACCCGGATTTATGAAGCTTTGTGACCTTAGGCACCACTCTGCAGGTTTATTGTGCTTTAAAGTGAAATATGCTTTCATCAGGTTCCGCCTTAGGCTCAGTTCTGCCTAAAGCTAAGGCAGAGAACAACGCAAAAAAATCATTCGCCATAAAAGCATAAAAAATCACCGCGACGGACTTTTCATGAAAAATTTAGCTATTGGACTGTTCGTAGTAGCTTTGATGTCTTCCTGTAGTGATGAGCTCTCTCAAGCCCGACCATACGTTCTAACGACGGCCACGACCGGTGGTACCTTCTATCCCGTTGGCGTCGCTATAGCGACCATAACTCACGCTCAACTAGCTGCTTCGCAAGGAATTTCTTTAACGGCTATTAGCTCCGCAGGCTCACTGGAAAACTTAAAGCTTTTGAGGGATAACCAAGCACAATTTGCAATTTTACAAGGACCTTTTGGTGCATGGTCTTGGACAGGAGAAGGGCCTGTCAGCTCTCCACAAACACATCTTCGCAGCGTAAGTGCATTATGGAAAAATGTAGAGCACTTCGTTCTACTTACCGAACTAACCGAAAATAAAAACATGTCAGATTTAAATCAACTGGATGGCCATCGATATGTTTTAGGCGCGCGGAACTCTGGAGCAGAACAAACTGGTCGTTTTATCTTAGACACGCTTGGCATTGACTATGAAGAAAAATTCAATCTTGCTTACATGGGTTATGGGCCAACCTCAAATGCTATTCAAGACGGCAATATCGTAGGCATGAACATCCCTGCCGGTGCCCCTGTTAGCGCAATAACACGTGCTTACGCAATGTTAGGAAATCGCATGACTTTGCTTAATTGGACACAAGATTCATTAAACAAACTGAATGATAGATACCCGTTATGGGACTGGTATGATTTCCCCCCTGGAACTTATCCAAACCAAGAAGAACTTGTTCGTACCGTCGCATCACCGAATGTCTTAGTTACTCGTGTAGATATACCTACAGAGGTAGTTTATAACATCACAAAAGTTATTTGGGAAAACCTGGCGACCTTACAAGAAATACATGGAGCGACTAACGATATGCGACAAGAAATTGCTATTGACGGCTTAGGAGCACCACTTCATGAAGGAGCTTTACGTTACTACCAAGAAATAGGGCTTGAGATTCCCGAACGGTTATTAATTAGCGAAGAAGAAGTCAGTAGTTCCAGTGGCGAAGGTTAGGCATTAATTTATGAAATCAACTTATTTAAAATGGGGAGCATTTTCTTTTGCCGTCTTCCATATCTACTGTAATGTTTTTGCGAGCATTTCGGAGCTTTGGCTGTCTGCAATCCACTTTGGCGGGTTTTGTGCAATTTGCGCACTAATGGAAAATGAAAAAGAAGAACTAAAAAGAAACTCGGTTAAATTTTGGATCAATATCGGGCTGGCCATATTAGCAACAGCAACCTCCTCGTATTTAATATTGTTCGAAAACGCGCTTTATGCGCGAGAAACGGAATTTATACTTAGCGATTACATTTTTGCACTTTTTGCGATTGGACTCGCAATTGAGTTTACGCGCCGCACCACAGGCTGGTTCATGCCATTATTAATCATAACTAGCCTTTCTTACATTTTATTCCTCGGTCGTTATATAAACGGAGTATTTGCATTTCCAGGGCTTAGCTTAGAAACAGTTCTTTACCGAAGTTTCTTTACGAGCGAAGGGATGTTTGGCCTGACTGCTCAAATTTCTTCTACCTTTGTTTTCATGTTCATTATCTTTGGTTCTTTTTTGCTACGCTCTGGAGCAGGAGATTTTATTGTCCGACTGGCACAATGCCTGGCTGGGCGATTTACTGGCGGTGCGGGCCTCGTAGCAGTAGTAGGCTCCGGATTAATGGGATCAGTATCGGGCTCTGCTGTCGCAAATACAGTATCGACCGGAGTAATCACAATACCTATGATGAAACAATCTGGCTTTCAGGGCCGATTCTCAGCAGGCGTTGTAGCTGCTGCATCAACTGGCGGAGCATTGATGCCTCCAGTCATGGGGGCAGGTGCCTTTGTTTTAGCTAGTTATACCCAAATATCTTATTTGACAATTATTGCGGCTTCTGCGCTTCCAGCAATATTGTATTTTTTGACAGTTTGTTATTTTGTTCGCATAGAAGCAAAACGCGCACAATTAATACCGACAGCGACTGCAGACTCAGAAAAAGTATCCGACGTCTTAAAAGAAGGCTGGCACTTTATTATACCGATGATTGTATTAGTAGGATTTCTGGTATCTGGGAGAACTCCTACCACTTCTGCAGCTTTCGCGATAATAAGTGTAGTTGCTGCATCTTGGATATCGCCTAATCCTATGAAATTAGGAGACGTATTTGATGCAATAGTAGACGGCGTTAAAACTATGGTATCGACGGCACTTTTATTAGTTGCAGTAGGTATTATTATTAATGTGGTAACTACAACAGGAGTCGGCAACGCCTTTTCACTGATGATCGTAGAATGGGCTCAAGGAAGTTTATTTATTACTCTTATTTTGGTTGCTCTTGCCTCTCTCGTTCTCGGGATGGGGCTTCCAGTTACGGCCTCATATATAGTCTTGGCAACTTTATCAGCACCACTAATCTTCGATCTTATTAGTCAGGCCCAACTACTTGAAGCTCTGCAAGCAGGGAATCTTCCAAGCAATGTTTCTGCAACCATAGGGCTTTTTGGTGGTGACCCAGTTGTAGCGCTGCAAGAAATGCCACTAGAAATGAAGCAATTAATTCGCCAAGAAATGATTGAGCCTGAGTTACTAACGGGCATGCTGCTGAGCGCCCACCTAATAATTTTTTGGCTATCTCAAGATAGCAATGTTACGCCTCCGGTATGTCTAGCCTCATTTGCGGCAGCAGGTATAGCCGGTACGAGACCAATAGCGACCGGATTTACAAGTTGGAAAGTTGCCAAGGGCCTATATCTCGTCCCTGTGCTGTTCGCTTATTCCCCGCTGATTTCAGGAACTTGGCCGGAGCGCATTGAAGTCTTTCTCTGGTCATGCATGGGCCTCTATGCCATGGCTGGACTACTTCAATGGCATTTAGAGACCAAGATTAATGCCTTGATTGCAGTCGCGCTGGTACTAAGTGCCGTGCTTTTAATGTGGACGCCTTTCCCAGTTTATTTTCACTTTGCCGGCGCTGCAATTTTACTTACTATCATTTTTTATCAGAGCCGCAGTGCTTCAGTTACCTCCACTGTAAATACTTAAACAACTAGAGAAAACGATGACCAATTACAACGCACAACAAATTCACTTGAAAAGCCGCCCGAAGGGCTTACCAACTCAAGACAATTTTGAAATAGTGGAAGTTGAACTTACACCTCCTCAAAAAAATGAAGTATTAGTTCAGAATCTCTATATGTCCGTTGATCCCTATATGCGTGGGCGTATGCGTGCTGAAGGAGTTTATGCTGAACCCTATGCGTTAAATCAACCAATGTATGGAGGTGCAGTGGGTGAAGTGATTGAATCCAATAATGAGAATTTACAGAAAGGTGATATCGTTCTCAACGGCGGGGCTTGGCAAGACAAATTAATTACAACCGTAGATACACTAACCAAATTAGCACCTTTCGATAAAAATAGACTTTCACTTTACCTTGGAACCTTAGGAATGCCAGGGATGACAGCTTACGTCGGCTTATTTAAGTTTGGCGAACCAAAGAAAGGCGAGACGGTTTTCGTTTCTGCAGCTTCGGGAGCTGTTGGTGCGAATGTTTGTCAAATTGCAAAACAACTTGGGTGTCGCGTCATTGGCTCTGTAGGAAGCGACGAAAAAGCTCAGTGGTTACTCGATGAATGTAAAGTTGATGAAGTAATTAATTACAAGACTTGTGGCGATTTAACGCAAGCATTAGCGAAAGCCGCCCCAAACGGGGTCGATGTGTATTTTGAAAATGTTGGTGGTTCGCACCTAGAGGCTACGTTAAACGTAATGAATCACTTCGGTCGAGTAGCTGCCTGCGGCATGATCTCAACCTACAACAATAGTGAACCTGCTCCAGGTCCAAATAACCTTATGCTCATTGTAGGTAAAAAAGTGCGTATAAATGGATTTATTGTATTCGACCATAATGATATGAGAGCCCAATTCTTATCGGATATGGAATCCTGGGTTAAGGATAGAAAAATAGTAGTTCGAGAAACTGTAGTTGAGGGACTCGATAATTCAGTTGATGCTTTCCTTGCATTATTTAGCGGTGATAATTTTGGAAAGATGATCGTTAAAATTTAGATTTATTCAACGCAAAAGTTAATTTGAACTTTTCATTTAACTCTCGAAATTTCATTCTCGCGATAGACGAAGACGAATACTGGTTTGATTGGCCAACTCGATATTACCGCGCAGCCGATAACCGTCTACGGCATTACGCATTTGCAAGTACATCCATCGCGCGAGATCATCATTAGGTGCGGTTATTAAAAAAAATGCGTCTAATTCTCTAGCTTGCTGAGCGATATTATCCAACCTTGATCGTGCAATTTCACTTCTACTAAGAAACTCAGCAGTATCTAAGCTAAAAATTAAATCACCTGATTCTTTCTCTGATTGCAATAATGACCAAGCTAAATTTATCGAAGGATGGTCTTCATTAATAAATTCTGCTCTACCTAATAATTCTTCTGCATCTTCGAATAAACCTCTCCTACTAGCTTCCTGAGAGAGATCTACATATCGCAATAAAATTCTTTCTAGACCGTCATTTGCGATTTCATTTTCGGGATCCATCGCCAGCACACGCTGAAACCGGCTGTGAGCATTATCTTCAAGTGGGGTTAACAGTCGGTCATCTTCCAAAGCTTGTAAGCCCTCGAATAATATATCCGCAATCAAGCGCTCCATCTCTGAAGGTTGGCTAGGAATCACCAAAACAGGCTTACTTAGCGGCCTAATATCCAGAACCTCATTTTGCGAATCTGGAATCGACGAACGCTCTGAAGGAATCGGTTGTTGCGATTCGCAGCCAACGAGTAATAAACACAAAACCAGAAACCGCATTAGATTCACTATTATTTATCCTAGCAACACCGAGAATGGAATAAACTCTAGAGTGTCCCCTATGGCCACAGCTGTATGGGGAGGGATTACCGCCAGCCCTTCTGCAAAATTTAAGGATGTACCCACACCAGAACTCTGATTCTCAAATGGTTTTAAGCATAGTTTACCAGCTCGATCTCGCTCTAAATTTACCCGAATATATTCCTGTCGTTCGCCGGATTTAATGGATCCAAAATTTGCAGCAATAGGATAACCTTCTTTTAACTTAACCTTTTGACAACCAAGCATAGACAGCAAAAATGGTTTCACCAAAAGCAAAAAAGTTATAAAGGTTGAAACGGGATTACCAGGCAAACCAAAAAATTGTGTGCCGTTGACCTTGCCGCTAGCAAAAGGCTTACCTGGCTTTATGGCCAACTTCCACAAATCCAGATGCCCAACCGCTTCTACTGCCGCTTTTACATGATCTTCTTCACCCTCAGATACCCCGCCTGTGCTGATTATGCAATCGACTCTTTTAGCCTCTTCCTCCAAGGCTTTCCTAGTGGCTTCGAAATTATCCGCCATAATACCAGTCTCAACTACATCACAATTTAACTGCCTTAATAGAGCTGACAAAGAATAAAAATTCGAATTATAGATTTTACCAGGCGTAAGTTTAGATCCAGGTGCGACCAATTCATCGCCAGTAGTCATTACCGCAACACGCAGCTTCCTTTTCACTTTAAGAAAAGCGGCCCCAGTTGAAGCTGCTAAGCCGATATCTTGAGGCAATAATCTATGCCCTGCGACTAAAAGAACCATTCCTGATTTTACGTCCTCACCCGCCTCTCTAAGATTTTCACCACTACTTATATTTTGTAAGACTGTTACTTTATCACCATCTAATTCGCAATTTTCTTGCATTACCACAGCGTCAGAACCTTCAGGTATTGGGGCTCCAGTAAAAATTCGCGCCGCCTCTCCTTCGTTTAACTTATCCCCTATTTCACCCGCAACAATGCGCTGAGAAACGTTAAGTATAGTCGAGGGCTTTTTTATATCGGCGCTATTGACAGCAAAACCATCCATGGCACTGTTAGTTAAGGGCGGAACATCCACGGCGGAAATAAGGTCTACAGCTAAAACCCTGCCAACACAATCCAGAGCCGGCACAAGCTCACTTTCATCGACACTCTCTATTGTTAGTAATAGCTTAGAGAAAGCTTCATTTATCGGTGTTAATACTGACATTATCAATTAACCATTCATGCGGTATCTATTTTAGTGGAAGTTTTATTCAGATCATGCCCATTATCGCGGGAGTTTCCGCCGTAAAGAAGCTTAATAACTTCTTGCAAATCACTATGCCAAGATTTTTGTTTTATACCAAACGTGTCAAATAATTTTTTACTGGATAAGGTTGAGTTCAAAACCTCTGGTGCGTAAACATCGCGCTCAACAATCTTTAGTGAATCTAAAAGCTGATAGATTCTTTCATCATGATTAGCGGCATACTTAATTACTTGTTCAACGAACTCATATTCACGCTTCGTCTCGAGACTAGAATAATGATAGGTTCCCCATACATTAGCCTCGCAATCTATTTGTTTAGAGATCGCTAAAATCGCAGCCGCCAAATGGCCAGTGTGAGTTGGGCTAAATCGGCGACGCGAAACCGGCACCTTCCCA
>MDTC01252209.1_pt1 | contig 11158 bp, 8 predicted proteins | sample 811181 | NCBI WGS metagenome assembly MDTC01 (sample SAMN05326644, study PRJNA326480) | marine metagenome | isolation source: seawater | place: Pacific Ocean: North | collected 2011 | reverse complement strand
GCGAATAATTTGTTTGAAAAATATCGCACCGTGGCATTTCCTGTGTGAAGTATAGTACACAGTCCCCCTGTGTCCCACTGCTGCGAGTTAGAGACGTACTAAGACGCTTCCGTCTGAAACGACCACGCCTCCTCAAACGGTTACGCCGGGTTCGAGAGTTTTCGTTCGGGCGCGCATCAGTACCAGTACTGGTACCAGTACCAGGGTATTCTATCAAATACTAGACTATTATTAAAAAAATCATCATTTGTTGAAAAAAATCATTTGTAAAAATGATGTGTCTTTAACCACCGTATGGTACTTAAGTGTTGTTGTATGTAGATTTGAAATAAAAATTCCGCTCACAGACCCCAACAGGTCTCTCTGCCGTTTAGTGCCTGCCGCGTACTACTAGAAGCTGCCGCGAAGACATTTAAAGTATCTGCGTTCTACTTCTCTGTTGAAAACAGGGTGATTGAAGTATCTATTTCACTGCAACATAAGGAGAAGTTTATTTTTCTTACCAGCTGCCAACAGAACCATATTATCACCTACAATGTCAGACTGAGAAATCGTCTTTGATTCATCAGTGATTTTCATGTTATTGACACGTATTCCACCATTTCGAATCATTCTTTTAGCCGCACCTTTGCTTTCCAACAGTCCAGAGCTGGCAACAACGTCAACAATCGGTTTGTCAATGACATCACTGCGAGATAACGTTGCTGATGGTATCGTATCTGAGACCAACTTAAGTGCATCTGCATCGAGCACTGTGTCTGTGCCAGGTCTTAAACTAGCAGTTGCTTTGGTTGCTTCTTGTAGTCCATCGGATCCATGTACAAATCGTGTGACTTCGTTGGCCAAAATTTGTTGAGCAGTATTTGGTACGTAAGACGCAGCACTCATATCCTGTTCTATTCTCTCGATATGATCCAAGGGTAGAAATGTTAACATACGCAGCAACGTGATGACATCAGAATCACTCGTATTCAGGAGATATTGATAGAAATGATAGGGGGTGAGCTTTTCTTTAGATAGCCATACCGCACCTGATGCAGACTTGCCAAATTTTGTACCATCTGACTTGAGAAGCAGTGGGAAAGTCAACCCGTAAGCACCTTCTACACGAATCACTCGACGAATGAGCTCTGTTCCTGCAGTAATATTGCCCCATTGATCACTCCCTCCAACTTGCACGCACACGTCTTCATTACGGAAAAGGTGAAGAAAATCATAACCTTGAAGTAACTGGTAAGTGAACTCAGTAAAACTTAGGCCATCTTCGCTCTCCAGGCGTTTTCGCACACTATCTTTTGATAGCATAGTCCCAAGACGAGCAAATTTACCTGTGTCCCTCAAAAATCCAAGCAAACTTATATCTTTGAACCAATCATAGTTGTTTAAGACAGTTGTGTCGCCGTGGCCACCATTTCTTTTCAGTATGCTTTCAATGGAGTCGCATATTGCTGAAACATTTGCGCTCAACGTCTTTTCGTCCAGGAGAGGGCGTTCTTGTGACCTTCCAGAAGGATCTCCGACACTACCAGTAGCGCCCCCAACCAGTATGACTGGTTGGTGACCGGCGCGCTGAAACCACGATAAAATGATTATGCCAAGTAAATTTCCTAGATGAAGAGAGTCCGCAGTCGGATCGAACCCACAATATATCTTGATAGGTAATTGTAATGCATCCCTCAATCCGCTCTCGTCGGTACAGTTGTCAAACAACCCTCTAGCTTTTAGCGTTGTGAGCAGGTCTTCATCAGCGCCCGCCATAGCTTTTACCCGTGAAGACTTGAAGCCCGCCAGGTACTGCCCGGAAATCTGGGGCTTTCCATGAGCCCTTAGGAATCGATAAGTCGGCGATACGGATTCCGAAAATCTAAGACGGTGACGATTTGTGGCACTTAAGCAACGCCTTCCATAAGTTGAACAAAACATACGCATCGCCAAGTTAGAATACTGCACACAAAGACCTACACGCTAAGGCGCGTGTATCTGTTGGAAGCAAATGAATGCTGTGCAGTATGTGTTTAGTGTCGTGAAAAGTTGCACCCACGATTACACCTGCGATAACGAGTGGAAACGTGGAACTGTGACGTCGCGACTGCGAAAGACCGACCTCAACGCGTGGGTATTAATTTTGCCTTATTCAAGGAAAGACGGATGTTTCTACGAAAGTGTCTTCGCTTAGATCGACTAGATATTTTCTATTGTTGTGTCGCTATAAGTTTATCGACAAATTCCGTACCGAAAAAAGTGACAGGGTGGATGTGAAATATTTCCCTATGGGACATGTCCCGGCAGTTTTTCAGACTGAGGAGGAGTCGTATTTTTTAGCTCTCTCGGAAGCGCCCCACCTGTGTGTATCGCTCGAGATCAGCGTTTAGGAACACAATCGAAGACATCGGTACCATTAGACATTCACAATGGATAGAGTGTTAAATCGGGGCCACAAACGACCCACCGTGACGTTGGTGGTCGGCATGGCAGGTTCTGGGAAAACATCTATTGTCACTTGCTTGAAGACACTGCATGAACAAGGGGGCGAAAGCGTGTACACGATAAATCTCGATCCGGCAGTTAGAGACACACCTTACAACCCCAACATCGATATACGAGACACTGTTGACTACGATGGAATCCGCAAAAAATACTCTCTTGGCCCAAACGGAGCCATACTTACTGCGTGCAACTTGTTTGCAACACGATTTGATCAAGTGTTGGCACTGTGTAAACAGAGGAAGGATGAGATAGATGAAATCATAGTCGACACGCCGGGCCAGATCGAGATTTTCACGTGGTCTGCATCCGGTGCAATTGTGTGTGAGTCACTAACAGAGACGTTCCAAACGAGGTTGTTATTCGTTGTGGATACGGTTAGAGCAAGAAACGCCCAAGTATTCCTGTCAAATATGTTACAGTGTCTCAGTATTGTATATAAAACTAAACTGCCGGTGGTTCTAGCATTCAACAAAATAGACATTATAAGTTGCAAATTTGCTCAATTGTGGTTGACTGAAGTTCAGGCACTCCAGCGTGAGTTGGAGCATGCGTCGACTTATGCTGCCGATCTCACACTGTCACTTGCACATACTATCTCCGAATTTTACGCGAAGATAGACTGCGTCGGTATCTCGGCCACAAGCTCAGAGGGATTTCAGACTCTCAAGGAGAAGTTGACCTTAGCTAAATGAGCTCACCCTAGCTCTGGTGAGTGTTTTTATTTTAAGTTCCTAGCGTCGGCACCTTTGATTTGCTCCCCGAAGTGTTCTCTCCTTATTAATTCGTGTAAGCGCCCGAATAGCTGGCCCTTCACTTGGTCAAAAGCAAGTTCAAGGCGTGCGAGCTCGGCTGAAGCGTTTTCATTATATATGAAAAGACCATAGTACAGGTCAAATGAATCGTGATAGGTGTTGTCGACTAAAGACATGAGTGAATCGAAACCTTTCGTACTTATAGTTGTTTCAGCTAGCTCCATTGTGCCTAGCATGCGACCCACTGTATGAGTTATGAACTGAGAAGAGGCTGCCTGTCTATCATGTTCTTCACATGACATCTCTACCATTCGACAACCCTGGAGCTCGAAAAACCTCAGCAGACTAGCGCAGCGTTCTGCTCTAGAATCGTCGACCCCGATCCTCACCTTGTCATACACAAGCGGTAAGTCCTGCCATGAATCCTTGCCACTGTCTGGACCAAACATGGGATGTAGACAGAGAATATCAAAATGACTTGGCAGTATTTGTTGGAAAAGTTGCTTGGGGAAAGACTTTACTGATAATACGTCACAGAACAACGTATTGCGCTTTAGGCGCTGAAATGGAAAGTTGTACATAGTCGACTCCAGCGAGAGAATACTTGTGCAAAATATAACTACGTCGGGGTGTTCTTCGCAGAAGTCGTGCACATCGCCGAAAAATGTTGCACCGAGACCAACTGCCTCATCAGAGTAATCTGTCCTTGAAGTCGCTATAACCGTATGTCCACCATAAATAAAACGCTTAGTCAGGAATTGTCCGAAGTTACCAAAACCAACAACCCCAATTTTCAAGCTCTTACAACGATGGAGGTTTTCACTTTGCTTTGATTCTGAATCAAAAGATTGTGCCGCATCTATGGCGCGCACCTGTGGCTGCTTGCGATACGGTTGAGACCGAGATCGTGTGGTGTGACGAGATACCGATAGGCGAATCATACCAGTCCCGCGCACAGCACGTAACGACATAGTCGAGCTAGCTTTACTTCGTCTTTGGTGACACAAACGGCTTCCGTTCTAGTGGCGACACCCAAGGAAAGTTTTAGACGCGCCGTTGAAAGGGTCGGTGCGAGCAAAGGTTAGGACCGTGCCTATCGAAAGCTGGCTACGAGACGCGTACTAGTACGAGTCGTAGCCTACGACCGACCTAAAGGGCACCGGATTGGAGGTTTCAAACCTCAGGTTTGGGCCTCAAACTTTGAGGAGACACTGAGTCACGACGAGTCATGAACGGTGGAATTAAATATGTAAAATAATAGGAAAACCTTAATGCAATCGGAAAAAAGGAGTTTGACCATTGTTCATTAGGTCACATTTTCACATAGATGGCCCGCCCCTTTGCTGACATTACTGAACGTGCGAAACACGTTATGCTAACGCATTCCCTTGGATAAGAATCCCAGACTTCCATTCGATGAGTGGTTCTTCAATCGCCGTCGAACTTTCTTTGGTAGCCTGTCTTTGGCACGCTGTGCTGCTTCTTGAATCCCATTGAGTGTTGGATCAGCCAACGCATCAAAGAGAAACTGTAATGCTTGACATTCTAACTGACTAAGTTCAGGATGCCAAAAACGAATTATGAGAACGTATCGGTCTTTTAAGTCACTTTCGTTGGACGTGCTGTGAATAAAGCTAGTATCTGCGACAAGTCCTTTACCGTTCTCCCAATATCGCTTGAATTCGCCCACCTGCATCCAAGACTCCGCTTCTGGAACGTCAATCCCCAAGTGTGCTGTCAAAATGAAATTTGTATTATCCGTGTGTGGCTTAATACCTGTGTTTGGTGGCTGTCTGGCAAAAAAAGCTTCTACGGATGGACACTGAACACTTTTCAACAGTTCTACTGTTTTCGGAAACAGTTTGCAGTTTACTTCTTCCCACTCGCACCGATCTTGTAGTACAAGAGTGCGCCAGTTTGGACCGTAGGCGACGGCATCATCTCTTGCTGCCGGAACCCAAATCGAATTCCCCGATGTCTCCAGTTCAGGGTTCTGTAACGCGAGTTGAAATTCTTGCTGAATCTGTCCATAATTGTTCTCAAGTTTTTCCATCCAAGTGAATTGCCCGTTGTAAACATCATGATACGGGATAGCTAATAAATTTTCGATATACGACGACGCACGCTGCTCACCCTGGCCCTCAATATACCGTATTACTTCACCTTTTAAAGTTTGCTCCAAGCTCTTGATTATGCGAGCGGAGCTCTTCTCACCAAACATGCTGCGCATCTGCTTTCCGATCAGTTCAACGCTAGAATCTGAGTCGCTGTATGTTGAAGATAGGGCTTGCAGGGTAAGCCCGACTTTCCTTCCCATGGTTAGCGGTTCTGGCGACCGTCGTGACTCACGCGTGGACCTTCCTGCGTGGCGCTTTCTTGTTGACAAGGAGGCGACAGAAACGAAGCGAACAGTGTTTGATGCCATAGGAGATGTACCAGTGACGTCGTGACGCCCGAACAAGCTACAATTGCTAATTAGAATCGGTCTCGCGTGCTTATGGATGACTGCGAGTAGCTCCGAATGGTTCTAAAGGGTTAAAAAGTGCGGGCAGGGCCGACACCATCCCTAGCAAAAATACCGTACTGCAAGTGCTTTTGACGCGTATCTAGGGCTGGATAGACATATTTTCCCTTCTCTATGGATCATATATGGTGTATGACAACGAAAATATAGACACCAAAAAAGATAAAACACGGCTCGGCTCTGGTTCCTCTCAGTTCCGTTACCGTCGCAACCGAAAGCCGAAGGGGATTTATCTAAATCAGAGAGCACACTGGACCCAGGCACTCACGACTCATTCGATTCTGAGTTGTACAATTAATATGTTCTCGTTCAAGGATGGTTTCGTGGAAGCCTTGACAAGAGGTAGGAAGGCGGAGCTTCTCCAGGCGGAAGACTACTGCAAACTGAAGCAATGCGATACAGTGAGTGACTTGAGGTTATACCTGGTAATTTGAAATTCATCTCTAAGCGTTATCCTAAGCGTAATAGTATTTATACAGGTTTCAAAATGCTACAAGGATGTTCTACAAAATGAACTGGACGTTGTAGATCCAACTGACCTCGTAAAGTTGTGCACAGATAAGTTTGTGTCGAACTTCAAACAGCTAGTTTCCATGGTGCTTAAGTGTTTCACGAATTCAACTATCCCAGGACTAAACCACGTATGTTGTAGGCATCTGAACCTCTCGCAACTATTCTTGACTACATCAAGTATGGTTTCATGATTGATAATGTAGTGCTCATAATGGCGGGTGCTGTGAGTGGGCGCTCTTTTGCGGTTTGTACAATCAGGCTTTATGACACATTCGAATTTCATGAGAGAGCAGGAACTTAGCCAAAACTTTCATCCTCTTGGTTTATTTGATTCAATCGAGAACCTCTTAGTGGCCAGCGACTTGAAGTAAGTATTGTGTGCTGTTTTTGACCTGAGAACTAAGAGCCTGGCCAACAATAATAGAGAGATTCACAGACTGGTCTTAGTCGATACCCCTATATCTCATTATTTCAATGCATGCTTGAGGAATGATAATCTGGACGAGTCCCGTATTGAGTTTATTCGAAATTCCGCCTACAAGGTACGTATCACTGTTATAAGTTTTCTGTGTGCTGTCCCTGAGCTTCCTTCCCTCAAATAAATAGGATTATTTGGAGGACTTCATTGGTACATGCATCCGCCTACAAGACGGTTCAAAACGTGTCTCCGCACTTCTGGTACGCGTAAGTGAACGTTCTTCGATTAGTAGAGGCCTCATTCGTGTCTTATTAGGAGCTCCTTTACTTTGAAGCAGACAGGAGGGTACTGAACATTGCAGTTGCATCTCTAGGCACAGAAATGTCAGCGAGCGATAAAATCAGTTTATTCCCTAAATATGGTCATCTGTTTCCAAATGTACACATGGAGATGGCAACCTGTACCACCATAGATAAGATACAGGCTGTGCTCCGAACATCTGCTTCTTTGTGTGGATACGTTGCACGACTCAGTACTGTAGATAATGCTGTCTTCGACAAGGTGAGATACATTGTTGTCTGTTTAATTCATTCATCATGGCTAGTTGGATCAGGTACTTTACGAAGAAGAACAAAAATTATGTGAGAGCATATTCACAAGCGATTCTGGTTATGCTATTTTTATGGCATATACCAAACTCTATGAACAAGAGCTCAGAAATATTCTCTGGGTTGCTGAATGTTTGGTGCAGCATCAGAAAGGGCGCATTCATGAAGGCCTGGTTTATGCGGGGTGTGACTCATGAAGGATTGAGAATGTGATGGAAGAATTGTTTATTAAATTGTTAAGAGACCAATGTTTATGGCGTCTGATGCAGACCAAGGCTCGCTACCTTGTGAAACGCCCCCCCGGCCTGTTTGTGAACTCAGCTCGAATTGTCCTATCACGGTTATCTTCTTTTCGACTTCGTAGGACTCTACTCATACCAACAGCCGCGCTCTTCGAAGATTGTCGTTCGTTCCATGGACGAGCACTTGTCCTCTGTTTTGAGGGCTCGTCATTGCGATCTTCGAAGCGATTTCCACGTTGACCTCGCTGTTTGAAACTCAAGTCATCTTCATCAGTATTATTTTCCGTGTTTTGCCGAATACCAAGCGAACGCTCGTTTGCATCCAAAAACACATTTAGCTTTTCTGAGACGATACTCACTGAATTCTGAAGGGAAGAGAGTTCGGTGAGATGCACCGCAAAACTGCACGTTGGAGCATCACATAACCCTGCCAGTCCTTGCGCAAGCAGCTTATTCACAATCGCTTGTACTGAAATTAATGGTATATCAAACATCGAGCTCAGTGTGTTAAGGCAAAGTGACTTGTAGTGTGCTGCACGCTGGAAGACGTACGTACGAAGGGCTTCCCGTTTAAGTTCAATCTTAACATTGTCAAGGATGTCACTTCTTGTCGACCCGGGCAATAGTTGCCAACAACTCATATTCAAAACGTACTTGGATGCAGAATCCCAATCTCCCTCGATCAGGTGTTTTGCGGCACACATAATTATATCCCGGACACCTTCTGCAGGACCAGTGAATGTTTGCCTCTCGAACCCTTCTATCAAACGTAGATAAACACGATTCAGTGTTCTTGGTTGCCCACTATTGTTAAATACTGAATGAGTATCCGTTAACATGCTTGAAACTAGGTATATAGCTTCCAATAGATCAACATTTAAGTGTGTATGGAATGGTGCCTGACGTCTTCGTTCCCACTTCTCTTGTTCAAAGTTACGCTCACTCACATGTCTTCCTGGCGAAAACCCCTGCGCGAGTAACTCTCGCACTTTTCCGCTTCCAAGGAGCTCCGTCAAACAATTTTTTGCTGTATCAAATGAACCGCTTTGAAAAGCGTCAAGACCAATTTGCGCCATGCACCGGTTGAACAAAACTTGTGTGCCGATGTCCATGTGGTGTACACTTTCCTGAAGGTGGGCCATCAGAAGTTGCTCTCTTGCAGCGCGGAAGTCACCACATACTGATTTGTGAAATGAATCATATAAAATCGAACGCACTTTAGATCGCTGGTCGCCCACTGTATATATCAACTCGGCCAAGTGTGACACAGTGTCATTCAAGCTGCCCTCTGGAAATGTGTGCCCCCGTGGAAACCATGCACTTACGTCGGCTAATAATGTCTCGGTGATATCCGAGGCAATAAAAGTCTCAAAGTTAAATATTTTCGAGTCGCTTCGTGCACTGAAAACATCTCCTTTAGAATGCGCGTCTGTCAGCTGTTGCAGTGCAAAACGTTTCACTGCGGTGTACCAAGCGTCTGTTTTACAGTGCAGGTGACCAAGCAAGCGAAGAGAAAGAGTGACTCGCTTCTCAGAGTCATCCCTGCATACGTAGTATTGTGCAATCTCTTGAATGAGTATGAGCAAGAAACATTCATCCTGTAGTCTTGAAATATATTCTTTAGTATGCGGATCGATATTTTGAAGTGACTTTGTATACTCATCGTCAAGTCGTTCAGCAAAAGCGCATAGGGATCCGGCCAATTGTATCGGAGCGCCATTTAGCAACTCATCCTTCTCAGGACGTGCAGCTGGTTCACCACGTTCAATGAGGGAAATGTGCTTGTTTGAGTTTAACAACTGCAGAAGGCGGAGAATGTTCGCAACACAGCTTCTCCACAGTGTTATCGGCATGAAGGACGACATACTACCAGTCATATCAAATTGTGCGCTGATGATGTGCAATAATATTTCGACCTCTTGAGCGGGACATTTCGCGAGTGTTGCCATGTATGATAAGTGCTTCACGACAACCTGACGATCAGTGCTCTTCTTACCGCGAGAAGCAATTATGTCTCTTAGCTTGTCGTCAATCATTTCGAATGTAATGTCCTTTTTGTCCACACACAACAAATGGTTTTTATCTGTCTTATTCATTTCACTTCCAACTTCAACAGACACAGCTTCGGCTCCGAAGTCATCAGAGTCAGAGTCTTCAGAAGTGCCACCATTGGTGCTCACGGACACAGATTTCAAATACTTACTAACGCGCTGGTTCAAAGCGGTTAGAGCCTTCGAAGACGTCGTTGACAAGCGTCGACGCTGTTCTTTATCGGAATAAGCTTCGATAACGACGTTGTACACTTTCCTAAGCGCACGCTTTATTGTATTCGAGAAGTGCCCGGGTGAAGCGTAGTGTTTCTGTAGTTGCTTCACAAGTTTTTCGAAAGACTTCACCAGCGATGCCCAATCGCTGGCATCTGAGTGATTCAGAACCTCTGAAACCGATAATCTCAGCTCTGCATTTCTACGCTCCTGCGGTCAACTGGTATTAGTACAGTTTACTGGCTAATTCCCTGAAACTTTTACCTTGGTGCTCTGAATGACCCTCCTATTATCTTCTGAGCTATCCGAACTGTTCTCTTGCAAGTACCTGGGAAGCATTCATCACAATTCGAAAAAGATATGATTAAGTTCACGCACTTGGAAGCTCCTCGGAAACTATCCTCTGAGTCGCTTGAGCTGGAAGAAGAAGTGGAGGAAGTCGAGCCCGAGTCCGAGTAGTCATCGCTACTTGATTCGCTAGAATCCGAACCTCCGCCCCAAAACTTGCTGGACTAAAGCATGTAAAAAAGTTCAGATAAGTTAGTCAATGGGCACGTGTTTAATGGCGCGCGGTGACTCAGGATGGTTGGTTCCCAGATCAGACGAGACCTATTTCTTCTTGAAAAACGTAGTACCGTTTACCCACATCCTCCGGACGAATACGTACCATGAGTCGATCACTGCAACGATGAAAAATCCCGCGACTGCTGCGGCGTGATTGCGCTTGAGGGTGCGTGCGGAGTGCACGTCGGGGTATGGCTCAGGGCGGCGGCTACGGGACACTGCCGTAGCGTTCGACACAGTCAAACAGATGGGAATAGTGCAAATAAAATATGCCACCTACGGCCGAAAAAAAGGTTGTATGAGAAAATAGCAGCGACATCCCGATTTAGCAAATCACTATTAGATATGGGTTAGAATTGAAAAAAACAGAGTTACAGGAATTGGTCTAGAGACGTGTTCTAGACCGCGCGACGAGTAGGCAGTAAGGCATTCCACAGTTGTGGCCTGTAGATAAGCAGGCATCGGAACGATGAGAAGCTGTGTTGACCACAGGCTCCCTAGTAATACGTGTCTCTCGCGTGGTCATCACAAGAACCTTTCGAAGGTAGGACTCAGTCGATACAGCGGTCGTGCAAGTGCTTCGAGGGTCAAGGCCACTTCTGACGATGAGCTATACCCTCCAAAACTACGAAAGCTCATGGATTCTTTCAACCTGGTACGAAGCTTCCGACACATCCGAAATGTTATAACGATCAATTCAAGGTCCCAGACCCTATGTTAAGGTACAAACAACTTCTCTTCTTGGCGAAGAAGCTCCCCCCTTTCCCTAAGGTAACACCTCATTCG
>MDTC01197637.1_pt1 | contig 11159 bp, 10 predicted proteins | sample 811181 | NCBI WGS metagenome assembly MDTC01 (sample SAMN05326644, study PRJNA326480) | marine metagenome | isolation source: seawater | place: Pacific Ocean: North | collected 2011 | reverse complement strand
ATATCGGCCGCATATACATTGAATCGCGAGGAGTCCCGAACTACATTGTTCAAGAAACGACGGTCGATGATAACGACTCAAACTAGAATATTTTGTCGGGCTTTGGGGCCCAGAGCAGCAATGGTGTCAACGATTGATACAAAATCCGAGAAGGAGTCAACGTTCTGTTCGTATTCCTCATATGGTCCATATTCCATCCATTGTAAATCAAGATCGATGGTATCAAATTCATTGGTGATGTAATTTTTTGCTGCCGGAGCACTCAGGTAGACCGATGCATGCAACTGTTCACAAATCGAAATGAGCTTACCAACTCGATCTTCTTCCAATTGAAATTCAGAAGAATTTCTGAACTCGGTTTTGATTCCGAGATATGCTGAGATACGTTGGATGAGTGCTTGATTGAACTTCGACAGCGTTGTAATGGAATAATCGTGATACACTGGAGTGAGGAGTTCCATGACCTCTCCGATGAATGGAGCCTTGGCATAATTTCTCTTTATTGTCTCAAGGTGATTGTTGCGCCATTCACCCTCTGGCAGTTGAACCTCATCAATGGCTTTCCCACGATTTGAGCCAACTGGAATCGTTATCCACTGGAATCCATTTGGCCCAAAAATCTTGTTTCTACTTCGCCAATCACGTTTGGTAAAATCAACAGTATCGTAGAACACAAAGATATCTGCTCTGGAAATGAGCTGAAAATACCCCTTCCATGGAAGATAATTCGATTGTGAGATCGCCACGACAGTCATACTATTCCTCCCCAAGACGAACACTGCTCGTCAATCGGTTTGCTTCGTTCGTCAAATCCTCGAGAATAGAAGATGGATCTTCCCTTATCAATTGGATGTAACCCATTTCTATTTGCTGTGCGGAGTTTAATGAGAGGCGTTCACCATAATCGAAGTATATCTCATGACTGAATTCATCATTGATTTGATCCATACTCAAAAAGGTGCCTTGCCGGGAAACAATTAGATTGTGAGCGGCATTGGCCTTGCCGGTCGGAATCGGTGGGAGATTTATCTTTTCACCAAGGGCAAGATGAATCGACAAGGCATAGAAATCAACCCCCCAGTACGTTCCACAGACCTCAGGCAACCTCGTCCCACCCATTCGACAGGTCAATTCGATGATTTTTGGACCATCTTCTGTCAAAATAAAATCAATGTTCGAAATGGTATTGTTGATGCCAAGAGATGCGATTGCATCGATAACTATGTTGCGCACAGTTCCAATCAACTCCTCTTCATTTGGATGTGGACAGCCATGGCCGACAGGAATGCGGCGTGGAGGTGGTGTCGTGATGTCGCTGTGTAGCACGAGAAGTTTGCACTCTCCATGTTCAACAATCGCTTGTGCGCCAAACTCTTCTCCTTCAAGCCATTCTTCGATCAAAACCTCGCCACGTCTACTGAATTTTAGTGCTGATTCAAACGCCGGTTTTACATCTTCCACATCATGTATCTTATTGACACCCCGAGAGCCAGATGAATCCGAGGGCTTAATCACACAATCACCTCGATGGTTGTTGAAAAACTCAATTCCATCGTTGGCATCACTAATGACGCGATATTGTGCGGTAGGCACTCCTGAAGCGACTAATTTTCTCTTCATACGAACCTTACTCAAGCATGATGAGGTTGTCGCAAAACCTGAACCAGGAAGATTCATTTCATCGACAACAAGGCCGATGCTTTCGAGACAAACATCGGTTGCTGTGGTAAGAATTCCGTGGGGTTTTATTGTTCGCGCAAGCTCAAGAATCGCTTGTGAATTGGATATGTCTACTTCATGAAAATAGGTTGCTAGCGCAAGTCCTGGATAATCCCCTGCAATCGAGCAGACATGTGCTTCAACACCAAGATCGATGGCTGTTTGAATGAGCGGGACCTGATGGCGTCCTGCTCCTAAGATCATCAACCTCTTTCCCAAACCACTCATTTTTTACCCTCAAAAGAATCAATAATCATGCATCGTATGTCCATCTGTGCGCAGTGTGAAGTTTAACGTACCATTCCTCACTGGGAACGAGAAGGACTATGTCAATGAAGTCTTCGATAGTCAGGAATTCTCTGGCAATGGTGAATTTACAAAACGAGTTCAAAATATGCTTGAGGAAATACTTGGTGCTGAAAGAGTTCTTCTCACTCATAGTTGCACAGGAGCGCTTGAATTGGCTGCACTCCTGTCAGGATTTGGCCCCGGCGACGAGGTCTTGGTGCCATCTTACACATTCGTGACAAGTGCATCATCGGTCATGCGGACTGGTGCAACACCGGTATTTTGCGAGGTTGATGAACATACGATGTTGTTGGACCTTGATGATCTTGAAAGCAAAATAAATTCAAACACAAAAGGCATTGTTGCCGTTGACTATGCTGGATTCGGTAATGATTATACCCGTGTGAACCAGATTTGCAAAGAACACAATCTCGTTTGCATTCAAGATAGTGCACAAGGTTTAGGAGCTCAGTGGAACGCTCAACCTCTTTCAACACATACTCGATTTGGGGCTATCTCTTTCCATCAGACAAAAAACATTCACTCGGGACTTGGAGGGTGTCTTGTCATCAACAATGCAGAAGATGTGGAAAAGGCAGAGATGGTGTGGGAGCGGGGAACCAACCGCAGTGCATTTTTCAAAGGACTCGTTGACAAATACAATTGGCAAGTCGTTGGATCATCGTTCTATCCCAGCGAGTTACAAGCCGCTTTTTTGTGTGCACAACTCGAACGACTGGATGAAAACATATCACTTCGACTAAAACTCTGGAATTGTTATGAGCGCTTGCTCAAGCCGATTGAGGAAGAGGGCTACTTGCGCATTCTTCGCGAGCCGAGTGGCTGCGAGCACAATGCGCACATGCTGGCAATAATGCTTCCCAATCCTTCAGAAGCAGACCGCCTTCGCATCCACCTCAATGAGAACGGTATACAAGCTGTCATTCATTATGTCCCTCTTCATGAATCCCCCGTAGGAAGCGAACTTGGATATGAACCCGAGAGTTTACCTGTGACCTCAAGAGCAGCGGCCTCTTTGATTCGATTACCGCTTCACCTTTCTATGGATGAAGAAGATATTGAGTACATCGTCAGGATTCTTCAAGAATTTTATCTTCCCCATGATTGAGTGTTTCAAGGGAGAAACGTGCTGCATAGAACAACAACACACCAAGTATGGGTGCACTGATGAATTTTATCCAGTTTTCCACGATTTCATCAATTTCAAATGCCGTGTTGGCGAATGGTTCTCCTGAAAGTGTCCAACCAACTGCATGAACACCAACAAAACAACCGAACAAAACAGCCATCGTTTGGGTATCTTTTTCCAGCATGACACGATCCATCAACATGCCAAGAACGATAAAAATCAGAACGCTTCCTGTGCTGAATTCAGTAAAAATACACAATAGCAATTCGTGAGTAAGACTTAGACTAATCATGATGTTCGTGTAAAGAGTTGATGCGGGTAATTCGATTGATTCAGAAAGCAGAGCGAGCATGAAGCATACCGTCAACAAAAATAATCCGTTGCTTAGGCTTTCGTTAACGTTGACAACAACACCAAAGAAGTACAGCATAAAACCAAGATACCAGTAACGATTGTCGTGTAAGATTCTACGATCTTTGAAAACACTTCTCTGAACGAGTATTCCAACCATTGTGATTGGTGCGTAAAAGGATACATCTGGGGCAAATAAAAGTATGAACATCAAAAATGGAGTGATGTATGCCAACAAATCGACAGCTAAATCCTTGCTTAGCAGCGATAAAAACTGAGATTTTTCCGCTGTTCGCACAAATCTCCCAATCGGTGTTTCTAATTAAATTTAGGTAAACCTAAAAATGTGGTTCCTCTGGGATGACCATGCCAAAGTCAGAGGACATTTGTGGTGTGGTTCTCGCCGGAGGGTGGGGCACTCGCTTAATGCCACTGACAACCTCAACAAACAAACATCTTCTGCCGGTTTACGACGAACCCATGATCTGCAAATCCATTGCTACACTTGCACGTATGGGCATCAAAGAAATCATGATTGTTCTTGGTGGATATTCAGGAAATTCATTTTTTGCTCTCCTTGGTGATGGGCATCGATTTGGGTTGGACATTCGTTATGCATACCAAGAGCAAGCAGGAGGAATTGCTGAGGCCCTTCGATTGACCAAAGGATTCGTAGGCTCACGAAATGTTGCTGTAATCCTCGGCGATAATGTATTCGAACAATCAATGAGAAGTTATGCTGTCGATTTCGTGAGTGACGATGCACATGACTGTTACTTATTCCTAAAACCCGTCGAGGATCCTACCTCTTTTGGAATTGCATGGATTGATGGTGCAGGGCGAATAGTGAACATGGAGGAAAAACCCAAGGTATCGGATTCAAATCTTGCCATTACTGGCCTGTATATGTATACTCCAAGGGTGTATGATCTGATTGACGAAATCCTTGAAACTACGGGATATTCTAATCGCGGAGAATTGGAAATTACGGATATTAACAGATTATTTATGCAAAAGAATCTAGCAAAAGGATGTCATTTTGATTCTCATTGGGCCGATTGCGGGACGCTTGATGCGTTGCTTGAAACATCCGTCCTCATGCGAAAATGGAATTTAGGCCCATGGCTTCCAGCGGTGAGTGAATAGAATGCGAATCCTTGTTACAGGAGGTTGTGGTTTCATTGGGAATCATGTTGTACGCAACGCGTTGTCAATCCCCGGCGTAGAAATAGTTGTCAACATTGATGCTTTGACATACTCAGGACACCCAGAAAATCTCAACGATGTTGAGGATGAGCGCTACACATTTGTTCATGGTTCAATCAACGATCATGAACTCGTCCACAACATACTCAACGACAAGCAAATCAATGTCATCCTCCACCTTGCAGCAGAAAGCCATGTTGACCGCTCAATAAATTCGGTCCAACCCTTCATTGAAACCAACATTGATGGGACGCGTGTTCTTCTTGAAAGCGTTATTACATGCAATCAGCAAGGACAAAATATCCACTTCGTTCATGTTTCAACCGACGAAGTTTACGGCTCACTGGGCCCTGATGATGAACCGTTTACGGAAGATACGCCTTTAAACCCACAGAATCCATATGCAGCATCTAAAGCCGGTTCTGATATGCTCGTTCAGTCATTTGTTAATACGCACAAAGTGTCTGCGGTCATAACGAGATGCTCCAACAACTACGGACCACGCCAGTTCCCAGAGAAACTCATTCCCTTGATGATCCTTAATGCGATTAACAACAAGATGCTACCGGTTTATGGAGATGGAAAACAGGTTCGTGATTGGATTCATGTCGAAGACCACGCGAATGGAATCCTTTGCGCTATGCTCGCATTATTTGTTGGGAGGATTGAAACTGGAGAAGTCTTTAATTTTGGAGCAAACAACGAACAAGAGAACATTACCATCGTTCGAAACATCCTTTCACAAATAAATGCAGATGAGTCATTGATTAAGCATGTTCGCGATCGACCTGGTCATGATCGAAGATATGCGATGGGCTATGAGAAAGCAAGTAAAGTGCTTGGTTGGAAACCAGAAATTGACTGGAAAGTGGGCTTATCCGATACGATTGAATGGTACATGACGAATCCTGAATGGATTGAGTCGACAAATCTTGAGGTCGACTGAGTCACTCTGATTTGAGTAATTTTCTGGCTTCTTTGACCATTTTAACAAGTTCAATTCGAGCTGACTCAGAGGAATTGACCTGATTCTTGAACGCCAATCGGATTGGATGTTGCCCCTCACTTGTTGTTGCAATCATCTCAAACCCATAACGGTCTATTGTCGTCATCACAGCCTCCGTTGTTTCGGTTGCTTTACTCATGGCTCTACAATAAAGGACAAGCGCATCGGAATGATCGTCGTTCATGTGTTCAACAATATCCTCTGCAGATTCAATCATCGGATCGGGTTCAGCATCAAACCATTTCGATTCGTTGACCCATGACATTCTTCCAAATCCACCAATGAAGCGAATTGAATCGACCTTGAGTTTGTAAAATCCAAAATCATCCCAATCACAATATGCTTTAGCACTCTCATGTATCCCAATAAAGCTCTCTTTAACAGCATCACGTTCATGATCTGAGACCAACGTACAATGACCGACTAATGTCACTCGCCCATGTGCCAATGGATTGCCTTCACCGTGTTCAGCGATGAGCAAGGATGCTTTTGAATCGAGAATGAGATTCTTTGTGTGTTCAGCGAGCTGGCTAATTAAGAAAACAGGGTTTCCTTCGTGCATTGCATAGGTTACAAATGAACCATATGGGAATCCTTCTGCTCTCTCTGAGACCGTGCACAATGTCGCCACATGCATCTTCGATGCAATAGTTCGTGCGTATTCTGCATGCGATGGTCTTGCTACGTTTTTGTTGTAGAGCAGTTTTGGAGTAAGTGAGGCACTACCATCCTGCGGTGCATGTTTTGTAAATTTCTTCGGTTCTTCTTTATCTGACATCTTCATCATCTATCCTTCATCTTCGTTATTTTGGTGTTCCCAAATGACATGTTTATGTTCTAATTCTCCACCGATTTCATCTTTGACATGAATCCAAAACCTGTTGTCTTCTTGCGATTCAATAACGTCTGAGGTGACCCCAAATACCTTTTGTATGTTTTCTGGAGTTAATACATCACGGGGAGTCCCTCCTGCAATAATTTCACCATCGCTCATGAGGAGAATACGGTCAGCAAATCGAGCTGCCATATTGATATCATGAATAGCGACAAGAGCCGCCTTTGGAGAGTTTTCATCGGATACAAGTATTTTCAACTTCTTCATTACTTGAATCTGATTTTTTAGATCGAGATCACTGGTCGGTTCATCCAAAACAAAAACACGTGGCGATTGTGCAATGGCTTTACCGATAATCACTCTTTGGCGTTCACCGCCGGATAATTGGTTGAATTTTCTGAATGCAAAGTCTTCAAGATTAAGAAATTCGATCGTTTTCGATACGATTTCCCTATCCAATTCACTGATGCTCCATCCGATATATGGCCTTCTGCCGAGCATAATGGTGTCGTACACATCAATCGAAAAACTCGATTTCACAGATTGAGGAACGTACGACATGTATCGAGCCATTTGCATGGGATCGAGGTCCTCGCTCGAGATGGACTGCGAGGAGGTGTTCCCATCGCCTACGTTGATTGCTTGTGCAACATTACCATACGAAATGTTTCCAGATTGATGTTTTAGAATCCCTAATATGCACTTGAGAAGCGTTGATTTCCCAGCCCCATTGACACCCAAGAGGCAGACCAATTCGTTGTCATGAAGAGTAAGGTCAATACCCTTCAGCACCTCATTTTTCGGATATCCAAACCTGAGATTTTTCACGGTAATAATGCTTGACAGAACCATCACCTACCCTTGCTACGAATCAACAAATACATGAAAAAGGGCCCGCCAATAACGGACAGCATCACACCAACTGGGATGATGATAGGAGCGAAGAGAGTGCGTCCTAGCGTGTCCGCAAACAGCATCAAGAAGGCCCCAAAGATTGCTGAACTAGGAATTAATTTACGAAAGTCGTTGCCGACAATCACCCTTGCCATGTGTGGGGCTGCTAACCCAACGAAACCAATCAATCCAGTGAACGAAATGACCAATGCTGTCAATAAAGCTGACAACACTAAAACAATCTTTCTAAATCCGGCTGGGTCAACACCCGTTGAAATGGCAAATTCATCTCCGCCTACGGACAATGCATTGAGATCCCAAGACCATTTCAACGCTAACGGAACGAGGAAAACGACTGGAATCGTCAAGAATAACGCCGTGTCTCTGTCGACTCTTCCCAAACTACCAAACGACCAATGCATCAACTGGGAGACCTGTTCATCTGTTGCGAAGTAGTTCAATACCGACGTTATAGCGCCCGCTATGAAGGTAATAGCGATTCCAACGAGAATGTATGATTCAGCAGAAACGGAATGTGTACTCCCCAATTGGATGATAATGAACACTACAATCAAGGCGAAAAGAAACGCGTTGCCGATGATAGCGAGTGGACCACCGATTATCGAGAATCCGAGCATGATGGCAACAGCTGCACCGAGTGCAGCACCGGATGCAACACCAAGTGTCAATGGTGAAACAAGTGGATTGCCTAAGCATCCTTGCATCAAAGCTCCGGCAGTTGCGAGTGCCACGCCTCCAACGATGGCCATGAGAATTCGAGGAAATCGTATCCTCCAAATGATGCTATGCTCAGTACTGGTAGGAGTTTCAAAACCAAAAATCATTTTCGCCGTGGTCCAAATATCCAGTTTTTCATAAGGACCTTGACCCATAGCAATAAGTGCCAAAACGAACGTCGTAACTCCTAGAAGAACAATGGATTTTATTTGATTTCGAGATTTGAGAATGTGCTGTTCAGAGAGTGGATTCATTCTGCAACCACCGTCGAATCGCACACGAATTTACCAATTCTGTCAATTCCGTGATATTGCGAGAAATAATCATCCAGTATCTCTTCAGCATCCACATCATCAAAGAGATCTGGATGGAAATATTTTGCCAACGTTGGCAATCCATGAATCATCATCGGTCCTGCGAATTCGCCTGACATAATAATCATCTTATTGTTCGCAATTGCAGAAACGCTGTCAAAGCCGTCTCGTTCTGAGATGAGATTCATGTGATTATCACATTTGTTGTTCGAATCGTAACTGTTGAAACCAATATCGAACGTGATACCATCAAACATGAGAATATCGGGGTTCTCGCCAATGATTGCCTCCATGCTTACGTGGGTTGTATGTCCAGGAAGGTCAGCAAATACGTTAACACCGCCTGCCTTTTCAATCACATCCGTCCATTGCGATGTTCCTGTCAACACGACTGGATCGCGGGTTAACGAGGCATGATGTTCCATAACAATCTGCGGCCTTGATTCATCGCTTAGATTCGAAATTCGTTGCTCAACCATGCTTTCAATCTCATCAAATTCATCAAATATTGCTGCCGCCTGTTCTTCTTTTCCGAACAACGTTGCGAGGACATTGATTTCGTCTCGTAAGTAGTCGTACTTGTAAAAATCAAGCGCTAGTACTTTGACTCCGACCGGCTCAAGAAGGTTGCGAATTGCTTCCGTGTCAACCATTCCATTCGTTGCAAACACGATGTACACATCTGGGCGTGTATCAAGCAAGGATTCGAAGTCAATTTCTGAATGTGCAGAATATTGCACCATTGGAGTGTTGGTAAATTCGGGCCAGATGGTTTCATCGTAGAAGTCGCCTGAAACTCCAACGACTACACTTGGATCGATTTCGAGCATACGCATGACGGTTGCTGCATATGTGTTTGTTAGTGCGACGCGAGTTGGAGGCTCAGCAAACCTGTGCTCTACACCGTTTGAGTCTGTAACAGTAATGCTGTCGTCTGATGATTCGAGTGCATCATCTGACTGATTTGAGAATCCATCATTCGATGTATACCAAACTCCGAATGATCCAGCCATAAGCAACAGAACTATGAACAGTGCAGTATCAGTTCCATTGGCCATCTTAGGACCTCCTTTTTTCGTAAATGATGCACGCAGCCAGCAAAATCGAGACCGTCAAAGGAATTGAAACTGCTGGAAGGCTGTTCTCTTCTTCAGACGCATCGTCTGCTGGTTCGTCGATTAAGATAAAGATTGAATCAGAATACTCGGAGATTTTTCCATCGACCATCACGCTGACACGCAAGCGATTCTGTCCGATTGACAGGTCGGTAAGTGTTGTTGAGTTTTCTGTGCCGTTGAACACTTCCGTAACTACGCCATCAGCATCCTGTACAATAACAGAATACCAACCGTGATCAGGTACTTCGCTCCAAGAAAGAGGAATTGATTCACCAAGAGCAACTGTGTGCACTTTCTCACTGCTGAGTTGAGTAAAGATTGGAGAAGGAGGTATGAAGTCGACATGAATTTCGATTTCATTACCACTGATGATGTATCCTACGTCCAACACTGCATTGATTGTGAAAACATGAGTGCCATCTGCTAGTTTGACTGCTTCATAGGATGTCATGTCACCTTCGTAAACCAGCTCATCGTTCATGAACAGTTGGTACGATTTAGCCCCACTAAAGGTTGCCCAATCAATGGAGAAGGTGTTGTCGATGGAATCTCCTGACTCTGTGATGAATTTCGGAACTGTTGGAATCTCATAACCCGTCAACTCATACACAACACTGTCGGAGTGCGAACCAGGTAGTCTGTCTACAATTTTCACGTAATTTCGAACTGTTGAATTGTACCACAATTCCCACGAGAGGACACCATCGTTTTGATCTGTAATAGCGATGTACTTCGTTGAATATGTAATTCCAGCAACCGTTACTTCAACATCTTCGGTTATCGATATGGTGTTGCGAGTATCGTCGTAACCATTTGGATGTCCAGGTACTCCAATGATGTTGGTTCTGTTGAAGTGCAGAGAGTCAGCAGGAGAGTCCGACAATAGATTGCTTGATTGGCCTGATGTGGTGAAGTCCCAACCCATGGTCCCTTCTTGGAAGTAGGAGGAGCTATCTGGGTCATCGACCCAGTAGGTTTTCACAGGCAACAGGTTATCGGAATCAATCCAACGGAACGCTTTTTCGTTAGGTGAATACGAATCATCTGAAATTCGAACCAAGAACGTTTCTTGGTCCACACCGAATGCGTCTGTTATGACTTCTGTGCCGATCGCAGTGTAGGTTCTGTTGTGGAAATAGTCTGGCGTGTGGGATACAAAGTAATCCCAACTCATGCCCGTTTGCCAAACAAGATCGTTGTTTGGATTAGGCAATACAATCATGACCAAGGCAGGAGTAATTTCATTGCTACCGTTGATGTTGTGAGCAATAATGTTGAATTCATAGGTACCAGGGCCTTCGGGAGTGTACTCAAATGACGAATATGGCCCTCGATAAATGAGGTTCTCTTCCGTGGAATCTCCATCGTATAGTGAATAGTAATCTGTGTAACCGCCGCCCTCCCATTCAATTTGGAATGGTGCGAGCGTAACCGCTTGGGTTTGGGTTACAAATGAAACATTTCTTGGGAATTCTACGTCCGTTTCTGTCGTCAAATTGAGCCAGTTTTCTCCAGAGGTAACCGTATATTGCACTGGAGT
>MDTC01231320.1_pt1 | contig 11162 bp, 10 predicted proteins | sample 811181 | NCBI WGS metagenome assembly MDTC01 (sample SAMN05326644, study PRJNA326480) | marine metagenome | isolation source: seawater | place: Pacific Ocean: North | collected 2011 | reverse complement strand
AATATTGTTAAAACTCTCAAATACATTCTTCAATAAAATTTAATATATCTTCAGCTACTAAGTCTTTAGATTTTAATTCGAATTTTCGCTCATCGAGAGGGGTTATGAGAGTAATTTTATTGGTATCATAACCAAATCCAGCACCTTTATCATTTAGTGAATTCAATACAATTGCATCTAAGTTCTTGCGCTTCATTTTATCATAAGCATTCTTTTTTTCATCTTCAGTTTCTAAAGCAAACCCAATAACAATTTGCTTTTTCTTCATTTTTGAAAGATCTCTCAAAATATCAGGCGTTTTCTTGAGAGCAATATTTAATTCAGTATTTTTCTTTTTTATTTTTTCTTTTGCCATTTTAATTGGTTGATAATCAGCAACAGCAGCACTCATAACCAATACATCTGTATCATTAAATCTATTTTTTATCTCTTTTTTCATTTCACTAGCAGAAACTACATCAATTCTTTCAATATTTTCTGGAGATTTTAATTTAACTGGTCCGGTAACCAACTGAACAGATGCTCCTCTTTTTTGAGCTGCATTGGCAATTGCAAAACCCATTTTCCCAGAAGAATGATTACCTATGAAACGTACTGGATCAATAGATTCGTATGTTGGGCCAGCAGAAATTAAAACTTTAATATTTTTAAGCGTAGCTTTATCAAGATAATATTGATAAAGAATTTCAACTATTTCTTCTGGTTCTCTTAACCTCCCCTTTCCTTCTAAACCACTTGCTAAATGACCATCGTCAGGGTCTATAATCTCTATTCCTCTTTCTTTTAGCTTTTTGAGATTATCTTGGGTTGAGCTATTTTTAAACATATCTAGATCCATTGCAGGAGCTATAAAAACAGGAGCAGTGCATGACAAAAAAGTAGCTAGAAAAAAACTATCTGCTTTACCTGTAACTAAGTTAGATATAGTATGAGCTGTTGCAGGAGCTATTAACAAAAGATCTGCCCATGTACCCAAATCTACATGGTTATTCCACTCTCCAGTATTATTATCCTTTATAAAATCTTTATAGACAGGATTATTGGATAATGTGGATAGAGTAATAGTGGTAACAAACTGCAATGCAGATTCAGTGACTATGACTTTCACATTAGCACCTTTCTTAATTAGTTCTCTAACTAAGTGGGCAGACTTGTAGGCAGATATACTCCCAGTTACAGAAAGAAGTACATTTTTGCCCCTCAACATTTTAAAAATGATTTATTTATTCTTCGGTTGCTTCCTCAGCTTGTTCTGGCTCTTTCCAGAATATTTTTTCGCCTTCCATTTCCTGCATTGCAATAGCACCAGATTTTGGTAAACGTTCGTAATATCTAGAAACTTCGATTTGCTCTCTATTTTCAAAAATCTCTTCAAGATTATCTGTTGAAGTGGCAAACTCATCTAACTTTTGATTCAATTCTTCTTTCATTTCAACATTGATCTGATTTGATCTCTTTGATAAAACAACAATTGTTTCGTAAATATTTCCCGTAGATGTTTCCATATCTCTCAGGTTTCTTGTTATCGTTGTTCTTTCTGCTGTGCTGTCTTTGTAAGCCATTTATTGCGATTTAAGTTTTTCTAATTCTTTTAAACTAGATAAATAATAATTTTCAGCTTCTTTGAAATTATCACCTCCATTAAAAGAATCCACAAAATTATGATAAGATTTGATAGTTTCCTCAAATCTTTCAATTTTTTTTACTTCTACGCTGTTAGAAGCATACAAATAATTAGATTTTAATGATAGAAATAAGATTTCTTCTTTGTATTGGGTATCTGGAAACTCTGTAATTGTAGATTTTAATGCAATTGTAGCAGATCGATATTTCTCCATCCTAAAATATAACTTGGCTTTTTCAAAGCTTTTAATTTCTAATCTATCTCTTAATTGGCTAATCAATGTATTACAGCTATCAACCAAATAACTTGAAGGATATTTGCTCATAAATAACTGGAATTCATCAATGGCTTTGTAGCTATCTGTTTGGTCTAGGTAATAGTCCGGAGAATTTCTCATCATGCAAATCGCAGCGTTAAATGCACATTCTTCAACCAAAGCACTTTGCGGGAAATTTTTTACAAACCTTTTGTAGTAATATCCAGCCAAATAATAGTCTCCCATACAATATTGATTCTTGGCATAGTAATAGTAAACTTCTTCACCTTTATTAGTCATCCTGAAGTAAGACATTAATTCATCTAATAAATGAAGTGATTTATAGCATTGATTATTATCATAATACTCTTTTGCTTTTTCAAATTTAAGATTGTAATCTGAGCCCTTGAGAATTTTATTGTACTCAGAGCATGAATTAAATATAATTAAACAAGCAAAGCCAATAGTAATTAAACTAAATTTTATATGAGAGAAATTAATGTTCATTTTTGTAAAATGATGCGCAAATATAAAATTATAAAATGCTTGTGCAAAAGTAGAACAAATAAAGTATGTGAATAGATATGTTAATAAAACTAAAACAAAAGTTTGTATAGCCATTAAAGTATTATAATTTTGGCGCCTAATTCATTAACAAAATTGGAATGAAAGATATTTTTGATAAAATACGAGGTAACAGAGGTCCGCTAGGACAACACGCTAAAGAATCACACGGTTATTTTACTTTTCCTAAGCTAGAGGGTGAAATTGCTCCTGTAATGAAATTTAGAGGTAAAGATGTTTTAACATGGAGTATTAACAACTACTTGGGTTTATCTAATTTACCTGAAGTTAGAAAAGTAGATGCTGATGCTGCGAAAGATTGGGGATTAGGTTATCCAATGGGAGCTAGAATGATGTCTGGTCAAACAAAAGAGCATGAGCAACTTGAAAATGAATTGGCTAAATTCATGGATAAAGAAGCCGGCTACTTATTAAATTTTGGATACCAAGGTTGCATGTCTGCTATAGAAGCTCTCGTAGGTAGAAATGATGTTATTGTTTATGATAGTGAGTCTCATGCTTGTATGGTTGACGGAGTAAGACTTCATCAAGGCAAAAGAAAAGTATTTCTTCACAACGATATGGATAGCTTTGACAAGCAAATGGCAATTGCAACAAAACTTGTTGAACAATCTGGAGGTGGAATTTTAGTAGTTACAGAAGGTGTATTTGGAATGAGTGGTGACCAAGGAAAACTAAAAGAAATTATCGATTTTAGAAAATCAGGAAAGTATGAATTCAGATTATTTGTTGATGATGCTCATGGTTTTGGAACCTTAGGAGATAAAGGTCAGGGTGCTGGTGAACATCAAGGTGTTCAAGATGAAATTGATGTTCTTTTTGGAACATTTGCAAAGTCAATGGCAAGTGTTGGTGCATTTGTGTGTAGTACTGATGATGTAATCAATTACTTGGCATACAATATGAGATCACAGATATTTGCTAAATCTTTACCAATGCCTTTGGTAATTGGTGCTTTAAAAAGATTAGAACTTCTGAAAGGTAAAGAGCAAAGAGAAAAGCTTTGGACTATTACCAATGCACTCCAAAGCGGCCTCAAAGCAGCTGGTTTTAGCCTTGGGAACAGCAATACTTGTGTTACCCCAGTGATGCTAAGTGGAACTCTTGGTGAAGCCACAAACCTAACTTATGATTTAAGGGAAAACCATAGTTTATTTTGCTCAATTGTTGTTTATCCTGTCGTTCCTAAAGGAATGATATTACTAAGATTAATACCTACAGCATCTCATTCATTAGAAAACGTAGAATACACCCTGGATATATTCAAAAAAATCAAGATAAAATTAGACAACGGAGATTATCATTCTGAAAAAGTATTGGATACCAACGCTTAATTTTTTGAATTGTGTAATTTTGATTGATGAATTTTATCAATCTAATTCAAATTATATTAATTTTTTTTAGCACAACTATTTCAGCTTTTTTAGCGCTATTTGCGCTGTTATTTTCCAAAGAAGCTTCATTCATAGTAGCAAAGAATATTTGGGCAAGAAGCTTGTGCATTATAGCTAGATGTAATATCATCACAAAAGGAATAAATGATCTTAAAGATATTGAAGAACCAGTTATTTTTTGTGCCAATCACTTATCTAATTTTGATATTATTGCGCTTTATATGGCAATTGATAGGCCGGTATATTTTATTGCTAAAAAAGAATTAAATAAAATTCCTTTTTTAGGGTGGTACATGAAAGCCGCTGGTATGGTATTTATTGATAGAACTAATCAAACAAAAGCTATCCACAGCCTAAAAGAAGCTGGTGATTTAATTAGAAAAGGAAGAAATATCATCACCTTTCCTGAGGGAACCAGATCACAAAATGGGGAAATGTCAACATTTAAAAAAGGAAGCTTCATTATTTCAAAAAAAGGAAATATTCCAGTAGTTCCAGTAGCTATTAAAAATTCTAATCATATAAATCCAAATAATTCTTTTTTACTTAATAAAGGAACAATTAAGGTAAGTTTTGGGAAAATCATTGATAACCTCAGTGAATTTAAAAACCCTTTAGAATTGGCTTCCTACACCAAAAAAGAAGTAGAGAAATTATATCTGGAATTATAATTAATCATTCAAAAAAGTATATTCAAACGATATTTTATAGTATTCAAATAAATATGATATGATTTTTTAAACTTATGAATTAAATTAGATCATGAGTTTATTTGAAAAAATAGCATTTTTAGAAAGTTTTTTTAAATTATTTAAACTTAAAAAAAAGGTTCAATTAAAGTCTGAAATAGAAATAGATGAACTGCTTTCTAAAATAAGTGGTCAATTGAATAATTTTGAAGAAATTGATGCTAAAATGCAAATCAATAGCATGCCAGTATTTTACAATTAGTAAATTATTTGCATAAAGAATATAATAACTCTACTTTTAAGTGATTGATTTCTTAAAATTGCCATGACCAAAATATTTTTTAAATCACTATTGATTTTTTTATTATTTATTGGATTTATCAATAAAGTTCAATCTCAATGTAGTATTGATTACAGCTATACTGCTCCAGGGATATACCCTGATCCTCTTCCTGACGGATATGCTGGACAACCCTATTCTCAAGACATTACATTCGTAATGCCTCTAGATACCATGGGTGCAACTATCCAAAATTTTGAAATTATAAGTATTGCCCTTCCAGTAGGATTAACATGGCAGTGTAACAACAGCGTAAATAACTGTAATTATAACCCTCAAACTGATCAATATGGATGTATTCACATCTCAGGAACTCCGTTAGTTACTGGTCAGTATAATGTAGACGTTAGTATATTAGTAGATGTTGTTGCTTCAGGTCAAAACATTGATAATATTCCCATCTCCTTTTTTATGAGTTTTAATATTTCTAGTGCTACTATTGGAAATTCTGGATTCACTTCTAATCCCGTAATGGGTTGTGTCCCTCTTCCAGTGAATTTCACTAACAACAATCCAGGTTTACTTGATTACTATTGGAATTTTGGAAATGGACAATCAACCAACTTAGAAAATCCCACAACACAGATTTACAATCAACCTGGAGAATATATTGTTGAATATGCAGGCTTTAATAATTTAGATACCGTTGATTTATTTACACTAAACGAGGTAATTATTCATAGTATTAATGGAGGTTGGGGTCCTGAGTATATTCCTTTTGTCTATACAAATAACAAGCCTGACCCTTACTTTATATTAAAAGAAAATGGCAATTTAATATATCAATCAAGCTTTGTGCTAAATGATAATGGTCCCAATTCTTGGCCACTTAATATTAATCTTCATCCTGATAGCAATTACACCATTGATGTAATGGATGCTGACCAAACTGCTGCTTCAGCAAATCAATATGAACTTCTTTTTGGAAGTGATGATTACATTGGCACTTATAATTTGAATTTTAGTAGTTGTAATTTATGTGCTGCTGGAAGTGATGCAACTGTTAGTACAACAATAAACTATCAACAGATATTACCTGTTCCATCTGTTCAGAGCATTGATACAATAAGGGTAGGCACACCACCTGGAATACCAAACATTGTATATGATTCTAGCAATTATATAGTTTATACTGACTCTACCAATTATATTCTTCAATGGCATCAAGATACCATTTCACTTGCCGGTCATAACTTAGCTATTGATACCATTACTCAGTCCGGAAATTACTTTGTAATGGCCTACAATAACTTTGGATGTTCTTCCTCTTCGGATACAGTTCAAATAATTTATTGTGATCCATCAATTAGTTTTAACATAGATTTGGATGGTGCGCAAAATTTATATATCACCAATTTTACCAACGGATACACTGTAAATTGGTATAATAATGGATTACTTATTAGTGGAGCAAATAGTTCACTTTATACGCCGAATAACAGTGGAGATTTTCAGGCAATGCTTACAGATGCGAATGGATGTAAATACTTATCCAACTCCTACACTTACAATGTTGGCACTAATGAAGTCAGTCAAGATTGGTGGTTATTTCCAAATCCATCATCCAATCAATTTCAAATTTTATGGCCAAATGAAAAACAATTTATAAAGCTAGAAATCATTAACCTAAATGGAGAAGTAATTGATATAATTGAACTTAAAAAATCACCAACTTTAGTTATAACAGAAAAAATTAATGCTGGAATATATCTTATTAAAATCACTTCATCCAGTGGAGATGTTTTCCTTAAAAAACAAATTATTCATTAGTTAAATCTATTTTTAAAATCAAACCAATTAATTGAATAGTTTATCTCAAATAATAAAATTAAAAAAAGAACTTAAAAATGATTTGATTTCACTTTTTTATGCTGGCATATTCAGTGACTCATTTACTGACTTAATTACTCAACTAACTCAACATGAAGAACATGAAGGAATAAAAAACAACCTTTCTTACCTCATGGTTGAAGTTTTTCAAAATATTATTCGATACAAAAAAGACGAAGAAACAAAATATGAAATTTTTGGTTTAAGATCAATTGAAGATAATCTTCACATTTACTCATCTAACAGAATAGAAAATAACAAAAAAACTATTCTTTATGAAAAATTAAAAAACATCAACAATAAAGACAGTAAAGAACTTAAAAAACTTTATCTAGAAATTTTGAAATCAGGTGTTTTTGGAAAAAAAGGTGGAGCGGGTCTTGGTTTACTTCAAATGGCCAGAAAATCTGCAAACCCAATTCAATATAATTTTGAAGATTTAGATAAAAAAGGAAAACTTTTTCAGTATCAATTAGATTTTTCTATTAACAGAGGAGAAAAGATTGCAGACGTTAATAAAATCAATATTAAAGAAAACATAGAGCTATATAAAGAAATTTATGATGATGATATCATATTCTTATTTAAAGGTGATTACAAGAAAGAAAACGCGAATGCCATCTTAAATATTATTCAAGCCAATACACGATTCAAAAAAGGTGGTGAAGAGTTTAATGATTTTAGAATATTTCACACTGCAGTAGAACTTATTCAAAATATTTCTAGACACGGAATGGTGGTAAGTGGAATAATTGAGGGAGTGTTTTGCTTGATAAGAACTGAAAAAGGATTTTATCTATCAACAGGAAATTATCTTAAAAAGGGAGAATATGAATTGGTAAAAGAAAGTTTTGATAATCTCAATAAGATAAAAAAAGAAAATCTAAATATAATTTATCTTAAAACACTTAAAGATAATGCAAAATCAGATTCAAATCAAGCTGGTGTTGGATTAATTGATGTGAGAAGATATAATGAGTCGGAATTTGATTTTGACATAATTACTGACGATATTGGTTATTATTTATCTACAGGAATATTAATTCCTTTTTATATTTGAAATATGAACGAATTTAAAGAACCTAAAATTGAAAAAGATTTTGAAAAAGGGATTCTTTCAATATCAGGTATTTCTATGATGGAAGACGCTATGAGCTTTTATAATCCTCTTAAATTATGGGTTTCTGAATTTTTATCAGTTAGCAATTCCATGATTTTTGACTTCAACCTTGAATATTTCAATTCCTCTTCAGCAAAGCAATTAATTCAACTTATTTCTTTAATCGAAGAAGATCACTTTAGTGGAAAAGTAATTTGGAGATATCCGAATCATGAAAGTATTTTACACGACAGAGGCAAAGAACTTGAAGCCATTCTGGATGTTGAATTTGAATTCATTAGTTTTTAACTAAACTTTGAATCCCATAACTAAAACATCATCTATTTGAGTTTGATTACCCATCCAAGATTTGAATTTTTGTTCAAAAAATTCAGCATTAGTCTTTTTATTATTAACTGCATCTAACAAAACATCTTTGAATTTTATACTTCCCATTGATTTAAACTTAACACCCCCAAATTGATCATAATATCCATCTGTATACATAAAAATCCAGTCGTTTTTATCTAAATTAATTTCCTGCAATTCATAATCTCTGTTTAGAAAATTCTCTTTTTTAGTATAAAAACCACCTACTGGGCTTACACTTCCTTTAACTGATTTAATTTCACCATTATTCACAATAAATAATCCATTTCTAGCACCACTAAAGAGAATTTTACTTTTTTCTTTGTCAATCAGACATATTGACAAATCCATTCCGTCTTGAATAGAATCTCGTTCATGTTGTTTTAGAATAGTAATAATATCTTTATTTAAGTCTTTTAAAATTTTATCAGGATTTTTTACCTGATTACCAACAGAATTTTCAATTAATAAATTACCAAGCATTGTAATGAAACCTCCAGGAACTCCATGTCCTGTACAGTCTGCAACAACAATTATAGCTATGTTTCCAAAAGATTTAAACCAATAAAAATCACCACCAACAATATCTTTGGGTTGATTAAAAATAAAATGTTGTTTAAAAAATAAATCAAGTTCATTTTGTTCAGGTAACATTGATTGCTGAATATACTTTGCGTAATTAATGGATTTTATAATTTCCTGATTTTTATGCTCAATTTCTTCTTTTTTAGATTTTAAATCAATCAACGCATTATCAACACTATCTTTTTGGGACTGAATGAGCTCTTTTTTTTCTTGACTTTTTCTGAACCTAAACCATATTATAATTGAAAGAACGATAATTATAAAAACAACAATAATAAATAGTTTTGTTAGACTTCTTCTGGAACTAATCTTTGCATCCTCTAATAACAACTCCGCGTTATGAACTCTTTCTTCTTCAGCATAAAAAATACTATCAGCCCTTGCCTTTTTTTCGTATTCATATTTAATTTCTGCCTCATGAAACGCTTTTCTGTTTGAAGCTCTGTTTAAACTATCACTAATTAGAGTTGCAGACTCATAAAAAGACAGTGCCTTAGAAAAATTACCTTTCTTTTGTTCAACTAAATAATTTATTTTATGTGATTTCATTAACTCCAAACTTGAATTAGTTTCTAGAGCATTCTTATAACAAATTTTTGAATATTTTTCTGCATTTTTAATATCATCCAGTTTGTTGTAAGCAATAGCAATATTATTAGCTAGAGATGATAAGTAAGTCTTATAATTTAATTTTTTAAAAAATTCAAAAGATTCCTTATAGTAGGGAATCTGTTTTTTAGGATTATCAGAAAAAGCATTCCCAATATTCCAATTCACTTGAGCAATCCTAAATTGATCATTTAAAGCAGTTTGAATTTCAAGAGACTTATAAAAAAAGTACAGAGCTGAATCTTTGTCTCTGGACTGATATATATTGCCAATATTACTGAAAAGAAAGCCTATTGTGGAAGAATCTCCATTGTTAGAAATCTGTAAATTTATTGCTACGTTATATTGTTTAAGTGCTTTTTTATCTTCACCCATGAACGTGAAAATATTTCCTAATGTATTGTGAAAAGTAGCTTGGCATCTCCACTGATCTTCACATTCTGTATCGTTCAAAGCTTTATAAGAATAATCTATGGCAGACTTATAATCTCCAATTCGAGAAGAAACCATTGCATTAAGTAAGTAGGAACTTAAAATACTTTTTTTAACCTTAGACTGTTTTGTAAATCGCAAATGTTCATCTGATAACAGTTTAGCAGAATCTAAATCTGTTCTAAAATATTTTTTATAAATAAAAGATTGTAAAGCATCTGCTCTCAATGTATCATGAAAGGAGGTATCATTCCAAACGCTAAGTAAAGAATCTATCTCTTGATTTTGTTTTGATTGTGAAAAAACAAAAAATGGTAAAATCAAAATCGATATTATTAAATTTAATTTCATAAACAAAAACCAATTAATAAAACATCATCTATTTGCTCTTGTTTTCCCTTCCAATCAAAAAAGTAGTTCTTAAAATCAACTGAGGATAACTTATTCTTATTTACAGAGTCTTGTAAAATATTCTTAAACCTCGTACTACCCATAGATTTATTCTTAGGTCCCCCAAATTGGTCGTAAAAACCATCAGAATACATGAAGACCCAATCGTTCTCCTGTAAATCTATTTCCTGTAAAGTATAAGTTCTTTCTTTGAACTTTTCTTTTTTGGAATAAAACCCACCTACAGGAGTATTATCCCCTTTATAAGTACTAATATCTCGATTATTTACTATGTATAACCCATTTTTTGAACCACTAAAAAAGATTTTCTTTTTTAATTTATCTACTAAACAAATAGATAAATCCATTCCATCCTGAATAGCATTTTTTTCGTGTTGTTTTAAGATAGTTACTATATCTCTATTTAAGTCCCTCAAAATCTCATTAGGCATTTTAACCTCATCTCCAACCGAATTCTCAATAATCAAACTACCCAACATTGTAATGAAACCTCCAGGCACCCCATGTCCAGTACAATCTGCAGCAATAATTATCGACTTATCCCCAAAAGACTTGTACCAGAAAAAATCGCCTCCTACAATATCTTTTGGTAAGTTAAATACAAAAGAATTATTAAAAAACCTCTCAATATCTTCAACATCCGGAAGTGACGAGTTTTGAATATGTTTTGCATAATGAATGGAATCAATAATCTCCTTTGTTTTGTGTTCTATTTCTTTCTTTTTTTCATCTAAAACCAAATATGCGTCATCAACTATTTTTTTTTGCTTTTGAATAACCTTCTCTTGTTCTTGACTTTTTTGAAAACGCATCCATATAACAATGGATAAAACAACAATTATAAATAGAACTAAAATGAAGCCTTTAAACAAGTTTTTTTGTGCAGCAATTTCTACCTCTTTTAATTCAATTTTAGCTTTTTGAATTTTTTGATCTTTT
>MDTC01139427.1_pt1 | contig 11162 bp, 6 predicted proteins | sample 811181 | NCBI WGS metagenome assembly MDTC01 (sample SAMN05326644, study PRJNA326480) | marine metagenome | isolation source: seawater | place: Pacific Ocean: North | collected 2011 | reverse complement strand
GCTATGGAGCAAGCAGCAACTTGTAAAGCAAAAGCTAGCCCAATTAATTTAACTGGTGCGCCAGTTCAAGGTTTAATTGACGGAGCTGACTATTATGCTAAAGCTGTTATTCCAGCAGGGACTTACTCAAATCAAAAAAAAGATGCTACAACTTTTGGTGTGAAAGCAACTGTTGTGACAAGCGCAGATGTTTCTGAAGAGCTAGTATATTTGGTAACCAAAGCAGTAATGGAAAACTTTGACTCTTTTAGAGATCAACATCCTGCTTTCGGACCATTGGAAAAGAAAAATATGATAGCCGACGGATTATCAGCACCATTACATCCAGGTGCAATTAAGTATTATAAAGAAGCTGGATTAATGTAGTCTAAATACGTGATTAAATTAAAAAGGCCCAAATTTTTTGGGCCTTTTTTTTATAATACTGTATTCTTTAATCTATGGGTGAAAATATAAAAGATAGAATTAAACAAAAAATAAGTGAAGATATTTCACCTACAAAAAACCTTTCAGGCCTTCATCTTAAGATTGTAATGAGTATAGCAATAGTTTGGACACTATTTCAACTTTGGTATGCTTCTCCTTTTCCATTCTGGTTTAATTTCGGAATGTTTAAAGGATTACCTGCAAGAGCTATCCATTTGGGATTTGCTTTATCTTTAACTTTTTTAATTTTTCCTTTAGCGAGAGGTAAAAAGATTTCTATTATTGATATTTTAATAAGTTTAATAGCAGCTCTTTGTTGTCTTTATATATATTTTTTTTATGATGATTTAGTCAATAGAGGGGGAATATTATTAGTAAAAGATATCTTTGGATATAAAGTTCCAATAGAATTAATAATTGGGACCATCGGTATAACGATATTATTAGAAGCTACAAGAAGAGCCATTGGCTTACCTCTTGTCATCATAGCTATTTGTTTTCTTTTATTTTCTTATTTTGGCAAATACGCTCCAGATATTATTTCTCATGGAGGTTTATCTTTAAAAAGATTAGTCGGTTTCCAATGGTTTGATCAAGAGGCAATTTTTGGAATACCAATAGGAGTATCAGTTGATTTTATATTTTTATTCGTTTTATTTGGAGCTTTGTTAGAAACTGCAGGTGGAGGAAAATATTTTTTAGACTTAGCTTTTGCATTAGTTGGAAAAATGCGTGGTGGACCAGCTAAAGCGGCAATACTTGGATCAGGAATGACTGGAATGATTTCAGGTTCTTCTATAGCAAATACTGTCACAACTGGAACTTTTACAATTCCAATTATGAAAAAAACTGGATTTTCACAAGAAAAAGCAGGGGCTATAGAAGTTTCATCTTCCGTCAACGGACAGTTAATGCCTCCAGTGATGGGCGCAGCTGCTTTTGTTATGGCAAGTTTTATTGGTGTTACTTATTTTGAAGTTGTCAAACACGCGTTCTTACCCGCTATTATTTCTTATATTGCTCTATTTTATATCTCTCATTTAGAAGCCTTAAAATTAGGTTTAAAAGGTATGGATGATAATGATGTTCCTCACTTAAAGAAGACTTTTTTATCAGGCCTTCACTTTCTTATACCTATTTTTGTTTTAATTTATCTACTTGTTTATATGAGGTACACAGCAGCTTACTCAATTTTCTACGCTACGTTAGCTTTAATCTTAGTTAATTTATTTAATCGATTAATAAAAAATAAAGATTTTAAAACAGGTTTGATTGACTGGTACAATCAGACAGTAGTTGGTTTTCAAAAAGGCGCAATAAATATGGTAGGAGTGGGTATCGCAATCGCAACTGCTGGAATAATAGTTGGTGCTGTGGGTTCCACTGGTCTTAGTACAAATTTAATTATTGTAATAGAAACTATTGCTAGAGATAATGTAATAATTCTCATAGGACTGACAATAATTTTATGCTTATTATTAGGTATGGGACTTCCGACTACAGCAAATTACGTTGTAGTTGCATCTTTAATGGCTACGGTTTTGGTTGATGTAGGAAACGCCTCTGGATTTATTTTTCCACTCATAGCAGTTCATTTATTTGTTTTTTATTTTGGTTTAATGGCAGACGTCACACCTCCTGTAGGTTTGGCTTCGTATGCGGCAGCTGCTATTTCTGGTGGAGATCCATTAAAAACAGGATTGCAAGCGATTTGGTATAGTTTGAGAACAGGTATATTGCCCATAGTATTTTTATTTAATCACGAACTTTTGTTAATAGGAGTAGACAGCATTTGGCAAGCATTGATAGTTATTAGTACCTCATTAATAGGTATTTTAGTATTTACTTCAGCAACACAAAGATGGTTCATAAATAAATTAAAGTGGTATGAAATAATTGCATTTTTATTAATTGCAATTTCTTTTTTGGCACCAGATTTTGTATTAAATAAATTTTATCCAAAATTTAATGAACAACAATTAACTGTTGAAGCAACCCAGGGAAAATATTTTTCACCTTTAAAAGACGTACATATTAAAGTAACTAGAAATTCAGATTATGGTGAAAGGTATAAATTATTTGTAATTCCTAAAAAAAGTTTTAATAAAAATTTTACTTTGGAAGATTATGGAGTCATCCTAGAAGTTAAAGATGAAAAGCTAGTAGTTCAAAAATTAGATTGGAAAAGTCTTGCAAAAAAATCTGGATTACAAAATAATGATATTATTAGTAATTTAAAAGTTGAAAATCTTGATCGGCCTAACAAAATGGTAGTTTTCCCTGCAGCATTTTTACTGCTTTTAATATTTGGTTATTCAAATTATAAAAGAAAATAAATCTTTATATGAAAAAATTTTTTTTAACATCAAGCTTAATAATAATTCTAGTAATATCTATAGCTGGTATTTGGTCAATAGTTAGCGGGGGATATGATAGGCAAAATAAAGTAATTTTACTTATTAAAAAAGTTATACCGTCCCCTTTAGCCAGAAAGATAAGAGATACTATCTTTATAATTCCATCATTAAAAACTGATAATAAAATACTTGCTCTTCAAGTAAAAAAATATGAGCAAAAATACGAAGGAAATAAGTTTTATGAAAAAAATATATCATCAGAAAATGAAAATTATAATTTTAATTTAAAAAAATTTTTTTTACCTTTTAAAAGATTAGATTTAAAAATGGGTTGGCAAGCTGAGGCTAATATTAAAAGAGCTCATTATCTTGAAATTGTAGAGGATAAAATTTTTGCAATTTCTGGTGAAGGTGAAACTATTTTTTTTGATAAAAAAAATATAAATCAAAATAAACTTTCACAAAAAAAAATTAATAATAATTTAAATCAAGTTTTAAAAAACAGAAATACAGAATTATTTGCAATTAGAGATTTATATTATGAAAAAAATTTTATATATATAAGCGCAGTAGAAAAAACAGCAGAAGGGTTTACTATAAATATTTATAGAGCAGAAAAAAACTTTAATGATCTTGTGTTCAGTTTATTTTTTGAAAGTTTGGTAAATTTTCCTGAATATACTTTACAATCTGGTGGAAGAATTGAAAAGTTTAAAGATAACAAAATTCTTTTTAGTATAGGTTTTTTTGCAAAATATAAGTCCGTTCAAGATATGAATTCTCTGGCTGGAAAAATTGTTGCTATAGAAAAACAAAAAAAAACTTATGAAATAATTTCTTTAGGTCATAGAAATCCTCAAGGTTTGTTCTACTCAAATAAGAATGATTTAATAATAAATACAGAACACGGTCCAATAGGAGGAGATGAGGTAAATCTTAACTTTATAAATGACAAAAAAGTTAAAAACTTTGGTTGGCCAATATCAACTTATGGAAAACCTTATAAACCCACAAAGGAAATTTTCGAGAAAAACGGGTGGTTAAAAAAAAGTCATGAAGAAAATAATTTTGAAGAGTCAATTAAATACTTCTCTCCCGCAATTGGAATAAGTGAATTAATTTATCTTGAAGATCAAAGTGACTCAACAAAAAAAATATATGTTTCTTCATTAAGAGCAGCATCAATTTATATTTTAGAAGTTGATAAAGATATGGAAAAAATATTAAAAACAGATCGAATTTCGTTTGGAGATAATAGAATAAGAGATCTAAAATATGATAACGAAAATCAAGTTTTTTTAATTATTTTTGAAAACACCCCAGCAGTAGGTATCCTTAAGTCTAACTAAAGAATTTTCCAAGTTCCAGATGCAGTTGCTACAATTTTTTCTGATGCAAATATTTCACTTGAAATAAATACTAATGATTTAGTTTTTTTTAAAACTTTTACTTTTCCAACTAATTTTTCATTTAATTTTCCAGCAGAAATAAACTTTATATCTAAGTTAATGGTTACACATCTTTTATTACCAGCTGCTATATGAGCCGCATTACCCATACCAGTATCAGCTATGGTAGCGATAAAACCACCGTGAGCTATACCACCAGTATTCAAAAATTTTTCTAGAACTTCAATGCTATATTCATAGTTAACTTCATCTATCTTTTTAAAAGATAAATCTCCAATATTTTGCATAAACCCTTTTTTAGTTTCGTCCATAGTATTTTTTACCATATATTGGAGTCAGTTGAGAGAAAATTACAGCAAATAATATTAATACAATTCCAAATATTTTAGGTTCACTTAGAAATTGACTTAAAAGGAACCATCCAAATATTGCAGCAAAAACACCTTCTAAAGAAAAAATTATTGCTACAGGCGCTGGAGATAAATTTTGTTGACTAAAAGCTTGTAACATAAATGCTATTCCACTAGATAAAACGCCAGCATAAAGAAGTTCATTTTTTTCCAATAATAAGTTTTCTAAGGTGATGTTTTCAAAGACCAAAGAAGGTATAAAAGTAATTATAGATCCAATTAGACAAGCCCCCATCGTTATAGCAATAGGATAATTAAATAATTTTAAAAATTTTGATAAATAAACAATATGAAAAGCCCAAAAAAAAGCTCCTAGCAAGACCAATGAGTCCCCTAATCTTACTGTCACATTATTTGTTTCAGTAAGTAAAAACCCTCCAATTATACAAACTAAGACTGAGGGCCAAACAGACCAATGAATTCTTTTAGAAAATAAAAAATAAGATATTGCAGGAACAATTAGCACATAAAATATTGTAAATATTGCTGCATTTGCAACATCTGTATAAAGCAAAGAGTACTGTTGTAATGCAAATCCTCCACTAAGAAAAAACCCTAACAGAGTTAGATAAATTAGTACGATATTGTAAGAAAATTTTTTTTCTTTAATCTTTTTAAATTCAAAAAAGAAAAAAAAAGGAATCAATGTAATAAAACCAAGAAACATTCTACCTGCTGAAAAAGAAAAGGGTCCGATATAATCCATTCCCATGTCTTGAGCAATGAATGCTGAACCCCATAAGAATGAGCAAAAGATAGCACAGATCACTGAGATCAATTTTTTATTCATTACGTTTATTATTGTAATTTATATTAAACAGCAAGCTTGAAAGCGAAGTCTTTACCTAAACATTCACTTAAATAAACACAAAATCTTGCTCCTTCTGCTCCGTCGATAATCCTGTGGTCATAAGACAAAGAAATTGGTAAAATTTTTCGAGTAATTATCTTTCCTTTTAACTTTACTAATCTATCAAAACTTTTTCCAATCCCTAGAATGGCAACTTCAGGAGGATTTATTATTGGAGTAAAAAATGTACCTCCAATACCTCCTAAACTTGAGATTGTCATTGATCCTCCAAAAAACTCCTTCTTATCAATTTTCAATTCTCTGCACAGTTTACTGGTTTTTTTTAAAGCTTCTCCAATTTCCTTAATACTCATTTGATCAATATTTCTTATTTTAGGAACCATCAAACCATGAGGCGTATCTACAGCAAAGCCTAAATGAAAAAATTTTTTATAAATTATTTTATTTTGATTAGAATCAACAGATGCATTAAAATTTGGAAAAGCTTTAAGCGCGCTTACTAAAGCTTTTGATATAAATGCTAAAGGAGTTACTTTTATCATTTCCCCAGTATAATAATCATATAATGATGATCTGAATTGTTCCATTTCAGTGACATCTATCTCTTCATGTTGAGTAACATGAGGAATTTCTGTCCAAGATCTTACTAATTGAGGCCCTGATAATTTTTTTACTCTAGGAATTTCTTTTATTTCAATTTCTCCAAATTCCTCAAAAGAGTATTCTTCTTTGTGAACTTTTTTTTCTATTTGTCCACCGTTTACTGTTACTTGTGATCTGATGAAATTTTTTACATCTTCCTCTGAAACTCTTCCCCCTCTTTGAGAACCTGGAATTTCAACTACGTTTGCACCTAACTCTCTTGCAAATTTTCTAACTTTTGGGCTAGCAGACTTATTGCCTTTTTGAGAGGCTTTAGCCGCTGGGATTATCTCTTTTTCTTTAATTGGATCTTGTTTTTCAATTTCTGCTTTTGTTGAAATTTTTGAGTCAGTAATTTTAGATTCTTTTTTTTCTTCGTTTTTACTGTCAGATTTTAAATTTAGTATCAGATCTCCTTGATTAACTTTATCTCCTACTTTTACATTAATTTTTTCTACAACTCCGTCATGAGTTGAGGGTACTTCTACACTAGACTTATCACTTTCTAAAGTTATTAAGGAGTCGTTTTTTTTAATTTGTTGACCTTCTTTAACAAGAACCTCAATAATTTCAACATCTTTGAAATCGCCCATATCAGGAATTAAAATTTTCTCGCTAATCATATTTATAAATTAGATGGGAAATCTCTGTTTTTGTCAATTTTATATTTTTTAATAGCTTTCTCGGCTTGCTTTGTTTCTATTAATTGTTCTTTTGAAAGTGCACTTAGCGTATAGGCGACTATGTGTTCTTTATCTACTTCAAAAAATTTTCTTAAATTTTTTCTAGTATCACTTCTTCCATACCCGTCTGTTCCTAGAGAATAGAATGATTTTTCTGTGTAGGGCCTGATTTGATCTGAAAAAGATCTTGTATAGTCAGAGGCAGCTATGATCGGTCCATCTCTTTTTTCCAAACATTTTTGAACGTAAGATTTTTTCTTTTTTTCATCTGGGTTTAAAAGATTCCATCTCTCAGTTTCCATGCCATCTCTTCTTAATTCATTAAAACTAGTAACGCTCCAAATATCTGAATCAATTCCATAGTCTTCTGATAAAATTTTAGCTGCTGAAATAATTTCTCTTAGTATGGTTCCAGACCCTAAAAGCTGGACTTTAGTTTTCCCTTTTTTATTATACTCCTTAAACAAATACATTCCTTTAAGAATACCTTCATCACAACCTTTTGGTTTTTCTGGATGAGCATAGTTTTCATTCATAGCAGTTATATAATAAAAAACATTTTCTTTCTTTTCATGCATTCGTTTAATACCTTCTCTAAATATTGTTGCTAACTCATAGGCAAAAGTTGGATCATAACTAATACAATTTGGAATATTTGAAGCTAATAAATGGCTGTGACCATCTTGGTGTTGTAAACCTTCACCAGCAAGTGTTGTTCGTCCGGCAGTAGCTCCAATTAAAAAACCTCTAGCTTGAGAGTCTCCCGCTGCCCAGGCAAGATCTCCAACTCTTTGAAACCCAAACATAGAATAAAAAATATATATTGGTATCATCTCAATATCGTGATTAGTGTATGCTGTACCTGCAGCAATCCATGAGGACATAGCACCAGACTCATTAATACCTTCTTCTAAAACTTGTCCACTCTTGTCCTCCCGATAAGAACTTAATTGTTCAGAGTCGACTGGCTCATATTTTTGACCTTCGTGAGCATATATTCCAATTTTTTGAAAAAACCCCTCCATACCAAAAGTTCTAGCTTCATCAGGAATAATAGGCACTAATCTTGGAGACACATTTTTATCTCTTAGTAAAGCAGTCATCATTCTAACTAAAGCCATTGTAGTAGACATTTCTTTTTCACCAGTTGATTTCATAAAAGCGTTAAAAATGTCTTTAGGAGGTGCTTTAACTTGTTTGGCAAATGAAGATCTCTCTGGAATAAATCCACCAAGTTTTAGTCTTTTATCTTTTAAATATTTTATTTCTTCAGAATTCTCACTTGGCTTGAAATACTCAATATTTTTTACTTGTATATCAGTTAGAGGAACATTGAATCTATCTCTGTAATAAAGCAAGTCTTGCTCATCTAATTTTTTTTGTTGATGGGTAGTATTAACGCTTTCACCTGTTTTCCCCATTCCATAACCTTTAATAGTTTTTGCTAATATTACTGTAGGCGAACCCTTATTTTGCATAGCTGCATTATAGGCAGCATAAACTTTGTGTGGATCATGACCACCTCTATTTAATTTCCAAATATCTTTATCAGTCAAAGAAGAAACTAGCTCTTTTAGAGCAGGGTATTTTCCAAAAAACTTTTCTCTGACGTAAGAACCACCTTTAGCTTTGAAAGCTTGATATTCTCCATCGACACATTCATTCATTCTTTTTATTAAAAGACCTGTTTTATCTTTTGCCAATAGTTGATCCCAGTAAGTTCCCCATATAACTTTTATTACATTCCAACCTGAACCTCTAAAACTACCTTCAAGTTCTTGAATAATTTTCCCATTTCCTCGAACAGGACCGTCTAATCTTTGTAAATTACAATTAATAACAAAAATTAAATTATCTAATTTTTCTCTAGCAGCTAATCCAATCGCTCCTAAAGACTCTGGTTCGTCCATCTCCCCATCTCCTAAAAAAACCCAAATTTTTCTACCTTCATCTTTGGCTAGCCCTCTATTGATTAAATATTTTAAAAATCTTGCTTGGTATATTGCCATAATAGGTCCGAGACCCATAGAGACAGTTGGGAATTGCCAAAATTTAGGCATCAACCAAGGATGAGGATAAGAGGATAAACCACCTTTGTTTACTTCTTGTCTAAATCCATCTAACTGTGAAGAAGTTAATCTTCCTTCTAGAAATGCTCTAGCATACATCCCAGGAGCCGAGTGACCTTGAAAATAGATTAAGTCACCTCCAAATTTATTATTTTTAGCTCTCCAGAAATGATTCATTCCCACATCATATAATGTTGCAGCAGAGGCGAAAGTTCCTATATGACCTCCTAATTCTGGACTTTTCTTATTCGCTTTAACTACCATCGCGGCAGCATTCCATCTAATGTAAGCTCTTATTTTTTTTTCTATATTTTGATCACCATCAGATTTAGCCTCTGATTCTGGTGGAATAGTATTTATATAAGGAGTTGTTCTTGTATCTGGTAAAACTAAGCCAGATTTATAAGCTTGATCAATTACCTTGTTTAACAAGAAGCTTGCTCTTGATGAACCATCATTTTCGATTATCGAATTCAAAGAATCAATCCATTCATTCGTTTCAACTGGATCAATATCATCTTTTGATGCAGGCTCAGCAAATACCTTTTTGACTTGCCTTACAGGATTTAATTCACCGTTAGTTTTTTGTTTTTCTTGAATTAAAATTTCTTTTTCAGGTTCCGTTTTTTTTATTTCTTGTTTGGTAGTAGAGGAAGTTTGTCCGTTTACTATTGTAGCTAATACGGTTCCTTCTGAAACTTTATCTCCTATTTTTACTTTTAAATCTTTAATTTCTCCTGTAGAAGGAGAAGGAATTTCAAGACTAGATTTATCACTCTCGATAGTAACGATCGGGTCATCTTTGTTGACTTTATCTCCAGGCTTAACCAAAACTTCAATTACCTCAACATCTTTGAAATCGCCAATATCAGGAACGGAAATATTTTGAGCCATAATTATCTATTATAAACTGGTTGGAACATATTAAAAAGAGGGCAAATAATAAACTATAAATAGTAGGGCAAATCGCGTGATAAGTTCATTTTTGGACACATTTTATGCTATTTTTAGTCATCTAAATTTAGTCTGATTAGTTATGAAGTGGATAATTAGTTTATTATTTAAAAAAAAAGATTTTAGATCAGATAGAACATTGATTGTTCAAAAAATCTTACTAAAAAAATATTTATTAAAATAAATTTTAATAATAAGCCAAATAGATAGATATAATTAATATCCAAAAAAAAGCGTAATAAAGAATATACCCTTTTACAGTGAATGGCATTTTTTTCAATTTACGCTTACCTTTTCCTTTATATGGTTTAGAAATTTCCATTATCTTTCAACACACATTGCTATACCCATTCCACCACCAATACACAAGGATGCCAAACCTTTTTTTACATCTCTTCTAATCATTTCATGTATAAGAGTTACAAGTATTCTTGTACCAGACGCACCTATGGGGTGACCTATAGCTATTGCTCCTCCATTAACATTAACTTTTTCATTTGGTACTGAGAGTGTTTTTACAACAGCAATGCTTTGAGCTGCGAAAGCTTCATTAAATTCAAATAAGTCTACATCTTTGACTGACCATCCAGCAAGGTCTAATGCTTTTTTAGAGGCAGGAATTGGTCCAGTGCCCATTAATGATGGATCTACTCCACAGCTTGCCCAAGATTTAATTTTTACAAGTTTATGCAAATTTCTTTTTTCTGCTTCTCCAGATGACATTAATGTTACTGCAGCTGCCCCATCATTAATTCCTGAAGCATTACCAGCGGTAACTGTACCGTCTTTTTTAAATACCGACTTTAATCTTTGTAGAGCATCTAAGTTTATACCGTCTCTTGGATGTTCATCCTTAATAAAGTTTATCTCTGAGTTTTTAGACTTTATTTTCAAATTGATTATTTCATCTTTAAATTTGTTTTCCTTTTGAGCTTTGATAGCTTTTTCTTGAGAATTTAATGCAAATTTGTCTTGGTCCTCTCTAGTTACTTGAAATTTAGTAGCTACATTTTCAGCAGTAATCCCCATATGATAACCATGAAAAGCATCCCAAAGACCATCTTTAATCATTGTGTCTATCATTTCAGTATCTCCAAGTTTTGTTCCATCTCTCAAATGAATTGCATGAGGAGCAAGAGACATACTTTCTTGACCTCCAGATATTACAATCTTTGAATCACCAGACATTATACTCTGAAATCCTGAAGCTACAGATCTAATACCAGAACCACAAACTTGATTTACTATATAAGCTGGTTTTTCTTTTGGAATACCAGAATTGATTGCTGCCTGTCTCGCAGGATTCTGTCCAGCTCCACCGGTAAGAACTTGACCCATGATCACTTCATCTACATCACCATTTTTAATTTGTGATTTTTTAATGGTCTCTAAAATAACTGC
>MDTC01112472.1_pt1 | contig 11162 bp, 10 predicted proteins | sample 811181 | NCBI WGS metagenome assembly MDTC01 (sample SAMN05326644, study PRJNA326480) | marine metagenome | isolation source: seawater | place: Pacific Ocean: North | collected 2011 | reverse complement strand
CCTCCGAATCCGCCTGAACCCGACCCTCCACTTCGTCCTAAGCTGCTGAGAATAAAAGCGTCGGTAAGTGGATCATAGCCTCTTCTTCGTCCTCTGGGGCCACCTCTTCCACCTCGACTTGCCAGAAAAATAAATACTACGATAAACAGAAAGACATACACAAAAAAGCCCTTTAAATCATTAGAATTGCTCGATTGGTACGAACTGTCAAATGAATCGCTCAGTACTTCAAAGATCGCTTCAACACCCGAATCAAGGCCTCCGTAGTAATCACCGTTTTTAAATTCTGGTATTATACGTTGTTCAATGATTCTTTTGCTCAAAGCATCGGTTAGTATAGATTCGACTCCGTAGCCCGTATTGATACCTACTTTTCGATCTTGATCAGCGACTAAGATTAAAATTCCGTTGTCTACACTTTTTTGACCAATTCCCCACTCACTGAGCCAATTTGCTCCTAAAAAATTAATTTCTTCACCATTGGTACTCGATATGTTGACCACTACAATTTGGGTTGAAGTGCTATCTGCATATTGAATTAATTTTCGTTCTAAGGCAGATTCTTCAGAGGCTGAAAGAATATCAGCATAATCGTAAAGTGAGGTTTCTAAGGAGGGTTTCTCGGGAATTTCAAATTGTGCTGCTGTAAAGTTCAAGCAGAGCAGAGCCAAAATGGCCGTAAAAATGTAGTTGATTTTAGGCCTTTGAAATGCTGTCATCGAGTTCGTTTTTATCGTCACTTTGGTAGGGAAAATACTTTTTTAGGGCTTGTCCTGAGGTCGAAATACCATCGATTAATCCCTTTTTGAAATCAGCTTGTTTAAAGGCTGCCTGCATGAGATCTCGAATGTCCTCCCAGAAATTGGCTTCAACAGCTTCGTTGATACCTTGGTCGCCGTAAATGCTGAATTTTTTGTCTTCATAGGCCAGGTAAAAGAGTACTCCGTTTCGCGCTTCTGTTTCATGCATTTGAAGCATTTGAAATACTTCAATAGCTCGTTCAGTAGTTTCTTTAGATCCGCAACTGGCTTCAACATGAACACGTATTTCTCCTGATGTTTGTGTTTCAGCTTTTTGAATAGCGGTCACAATTTCTTGTTCGTCTTCAGCGCTAAAAAGAGTTTGAACCTCAGCCATGTTTAAAAATTGAATTCAACCTCAGGTGCATCTTCGGCACCTTGATCTGCACTGAATAAAGCTAGTGCTTCGAAATTTCCCCAAGAGGCGACGAACTTCATCGGGATTTTTTGAATGCTAATGTTGTAATCTCCGGCTAGATTATTAAATCTGTTACGCTCAACATTGATTCTATTTTCAGTTCCCTCAAGCTGAGATTGCAGTTCTAAGAAGTTTTGATTGGCTTTAAGTTCGGGATAGCGTTCTACACTCACTAAAAGTCGAGATAAAGCCGAGTTCAATTCACCTTGGGCTTGCTGAAATTGTGCCAGTTGCGCTGAATTTGCCGCATTGATATCAATCGTTGTACTTGTAGCTTTAGCTCTTGCTTCAATCACTTCGGTTAAGGTACTTCGTTCAAATTCGGCCGCACCTTGAACAGTTTTGACTAAATTTCCAATTAAATCAGATCTGCGTTGATATGAACTCTCAACATTGGCCCATTGTTTGGTAGCTTGCCCTTTCATTTCTACCAATTGATTGTTACTCGAGACATACCACGATACTCCGAGAAATCCAATTATTCCGATAACGACAAGTACGATTAATCCTTTTTTCATCCTTTATTTTATTTCTGTAATTCTTCTTTTATATCTATGAGCTCTGCTTTTAAAACTTTTAGTTTTTCCAGAAGCTGTTTTTTATTTTTTATTTTTTGATGATTGGTACTCAATTCTTGTTTAGCACCTTCAAGTGTAAATCCTCGTTCTTTGACTAAATTGAAAATGAGTTCAATGTATTCAACATCTGTAGGGGTATACCTGCGATCTCCTTTTGAATTTTTTTTAGGATTTAGTTTGTTGAACTCTTTTTCCCAAAAACGAATCAGTGAGGAGTTTACACCAAAAGCGTCAGAGACTTCTCCAATAGTGTAATATCTTTTTTCTGGCAGGTTAACAAATGGCATTAATCTAAGGCCTCATTTGCAACTTCAGCTCTGTTGCGTAATTTTTCATAATCTTTTGCACTAAGCGTTCCAGCGTAAAAATTCAAAGGATTAATGGCACGACCATTTTTTCGAACCTCATAATGAAGGTGCGGTCCTCTTGAGCGACCTGTGTTTCCAACAAAACCTATGATGTCTCCTCTTCGAACTCGCTGACCTCTGCGTACTTTGTATTTACTCAAGTGTGCATATAGTGTTACATATCCATATCCATGGTCTATTCGTATGTGATTGCCATATCCGGCTGCTCTAGAATCTCGTCTAATCACCTTTCCATCACCAGTGGCATAAATAGGTGTTCCCGTTCGGGCAGAAAAATCCATTCCATCATGAAACTTTCGGACTTTGGTAAAGGGATCAGTTCGATACCCATATCCTGAAGCCATCCTTCTCAAATCTTCGTTTTTAATAGGCTGTATAGCAGGAATGGCTTTTAGTAATTCTTCCTTGCGAAGTGCATTGTCTTTAATGTCATCGAGTGATTTGGAATGCACAGAAATTGCCTTCTCTAAAAGTTCTACTTTTTTGACTGTTTCTTCTATGAGTTCAGAATTATCGTAGCCTTGATATTTTTCATAACGATTAACTCCTCCAAAACCAGCGTAAAAATTTTCCTCAGAAATAGGGTCCATTTCAAAAATCCTACGGTAAATCTCAGCGTCACGCTCTCTCAAATTTTCCAAAGCCTGCTCGATACGATTAGACCGATCTCTAAGTGATTCATAATCTTGCTCATAATTGTCAACTTCATATGCAAGTCTGATTTCTTCTGGAGTTCTGATATATTCCGCTTGGTTGGCGAGTAAGAATAGGAGAAAACCAGAAACTGCTGAACTCAGAATAAACCCAAATGTTCTTAGGTATTTTTTGCCTTTATTAGAGGTGACTTCTCTGTAGGATAAGCTATCGGGATCGTAATAAAAATGTGGTTGTTTACCCATGTTTGGTTAAAAGCTTTAAATGCACGCTCAGTTTAATCTACAGCTTTAAATGCACGCTCATTTGAACGATGAACTGCTTCAAATTTACTAAAAATAGTTGAGTTGCTATGTCTATGGTTATTTGCTCTTTATAAAGGATGAAAAGCTCGAAGAACTGCAAGGGTATTCAATCATAATCTTTCTAATTGTTCTATTTTTGACCTGTTTTAATAAACGAAAACAACTGAAATTGAAATTACACCACATGAATTCAAAGGAAATACGACAAACTTTTTTGGACTTTTTCAGTAAAAAGCAACACCAGATAGTTCCTTCAGCCCCAATGGTGATGAAGAATGATCCTACTCTTTTGTTTACGAATGCGGGAATGAATCAGTTTAAAGAATACTTTTTAGGTAATTCCAAAGCGGAGATTAAAAGAGTTGCAGACACCCAAAAATGTCTCAGAGTTAGTGGTAAACACAACGATCTTGAGGAGGTAGGAAAAGACACCTATCACCATACTATGTTCGAAATGTTGGGGAACTGGAGTTTTGGGGATTATTTCAAAAAAGAGGCTATCGAATGGGCTTGGGAACTCCTTACAAAAATTTATCAAATCCCTAAGGAGAACCTGTATGTAACTGTTTTTAAAGGAAGTGCAGATGAGGACGGTTTATCACTTGATAAAGAGGCATTTGATTTTTGGAAAGCCATTATTCCAGAGGCACAAATTTTATTGGGTAACAAAAAAGACAACTTTTGGGAAATGGGTGAACAAGGACCATGTGGCCCGTGTTCAGAGATTCATATCGACTTGAGAAGTCTCCAAGAAAAAAGGCAAATTTCAGGTGCAGATTTGGTGAATAAAGACCATCCTCAGGTGGTGGAGATTTGGAATTTGGTGTTTATGCAATACAACCGAAAAGCAGACCGAAGTCTAGAGCCTTTGCCAGAAAAACACGTAGATACAGGAATGGGCTTTGAACGCCTGTGTATGGTTTTACAATCTAAAACCTCCAATTACGATACTGATGTTTTTACGCCATTAATTGGGGACTTAGAACGAATTTCGTCCAAAAAATACGGTGCTGAAGAAACGACAGATATCGCGATTAGAGTTATTGTAGATCACCTCAGGGCCGTTTCTTTTGCAATTGCAGACGGACAATTGCCTAGTAATAATGGTGCCGGTTATGTCATTAGACGAATTTTGAGAAGAGCAATTCGTTATGGATTTACCTTTTTGAATCTCACAGAACCTTTTGTCTACAAATTGGCAGACACCTTGATAAAGGAGTTGGGAGGCTTTTATACCGAATTACAAAAACAAGAGCAGTTGATTGTTCAAGTGATTAAGGAAGAAGAGCAATCTTTTTTAAGAACCTTGGAACAGGGCTTAAAATTGTTAGATAAAATCACCACAAACTCAACTACCGAGGTTATTTCTGGCGCTACGGTTTTTGAATTATACGATACTTATGGTTTTCCGGTTGATTTGACCGCTTTAATTCTAGAAGAAAAAGGATTAAAATATGATCATTCTGCCTTTCAAGAGGAGCTTAAAAAACAAAAAGAGCGCTCAAAGTCTGCTGCAGCCACAAGTACAACCGATTGGAATATTGTAAATCAAGGACAATTTGAATCTTTCGAAGGCTATGATGCTTTAGCGCTGAAATCGAAATTAATCAAATATAGAGCGATTACTTCTACTAAGAATGAAACAACCTATCAACTCGTATTTGAGTCTACGCCGTTTTATCCTGAAGGGGGAGGTCAAATTGGAGATCGTGGATCTATTGGGAATGACAAAGGAGAACAATTACAAGTAATTGCGACCAAGAAAGAAAATAATGAAATCCTTCATTTTGTAAAGGAATTGCCAACATATCTAGACGTAGGCTTTACTTTAAAAGTAGATGAGGCAAAACGAAGAAATACCTGTTCGAATCACACAGCAACGCACCTCTTACACCATGAACTTAGAAATGTGCTAGGTACTCACGTAGAGCAAAGGGGATCTTCGGTGAACGAAAATGGTCTGCGATTTGACTTTTCACATTTTTCTAAAGTACAAACTGAAGAACTTCTTGAAATTGAAAAGAGCGTGAATGCGATGATTTCTGAAGCTATAGAACTTGTCGAAGAACGTGAGATTAGTATGCAAGATGCCTTAGATAAAGGCGCTATGGCACTTTTTGGGGAAAAATACGGGGATAAAGTACGAACGATTCAGTTTGGATCATCTGTTGAATTATGCGGAGGTACACATGTGCAGAAAACATCAGATATTTGGCATTTCAAAATCAAAGCAGAATCTGCGGTTGCCTCAGGTATTCGAAGAATAGAGGCCATCACTTCTAAAGAGGTTAAGAGTTATTTTCAGCAATTGGAGGGAGATCTCAAAGCCATTGACGATTTATTTCCCAAGGCCCAGAATACCTTCACGGCTATCGAACAATTGCAAGTTGAAAATGCGGATTTGAAAAGCCAGCTGCAACAATTATTGAATGAAAAAGCCGTACTTCTAAAACATCAGATGCTTCAAGATGCAGAGATCATAAATGGGATGAGGGTCTATACTTCAGTGAATCAATTAGACGCTGCAGCTCTGAAAAATATTTGCTCCGAAATTGGGTCTGCTGAACCAAATGCCATTGTAGTTATGGGGTCAAATCATGGTGCTAAAGCCTTATTGAGTTGTTACATATCAAAAGAGCTAGTCGACTCTAAATCGTTGAATGCAGGTCAAATGGTTAAAACTCTTGGTCGATATATTCAAGGTGGGGGCGGAGGGCAAGCTTTTTTCGCCACAGCAGGGGGTAAAAACCCAGGCGGATTAGAGAATGCTATCGAAGAGGCTAAAAAGCTAATTGCGTCAATTTAGTTCAACAATTCCGGAGGATATTTTTCCAATATAGATCGCACAAAATTTTCAATGCGCTGACTTCTTTTTTCTGGATTTTCTTTAGGATTGAGGATGCCAGTTCCCTTTCCTTGCCAAATAAGCTGCTTGCTTTCGCTGTCTAAGATATCGATATATAGACTACCTTCAATACTGCTGCTGACAGATGTTTGATTTCCCCAGTAGGGAGGACCCCAAAACCCTCTAGAATACCAGCCAAAGGGATTCGCCCATCCCCAACCTAAATTATTGCCCTGAAAAATATCTACTCTGTTTTGCTCTCGTGTTGATAAACTCATAAGGATATCTGCATTTTCTTGTAGAGTAAACCCTTTTTCTTGCATCACGATTTCGATAGATTTCATCATTCTTCGCTTGTCAAGTTCAGAGATCTTCATTTCTTCAATACCAGGTTTAAAAAAAGCAAAACTTTGATAGTTGTTAAAATTCACTTCTGGATCGTAGTCTGCAAATACTCTTATACTTCCGCACGAACTGATAAAGGTCATCACCAAAGCAATGAGTAATACGTTTTTAGTTTTCATATATAGTGTTTTAAAAGGCGTTTTTATTGACGTCATAACCATAGGGACAATGTCGGCAACCACTGCTGCAACAATAACCCCTCTTAAGGTGGTATTGTTTGGTAAATACACGATACCCTCTTTCCATGTAATAGTCACCTTCTTCTATGGGCACTGATCGATTCATATCTTAAAAATAAGAAGTCAAACTATCTTTAACTTTGATTTCTCAAATTTTAACATGATTTACAGAATGTTTTTAACACTATGAATTCTCGTATTCAGAAAATAGACCATCCCGAATTGATCAAAAGGAAAATTCAACTTTACATTAAAAGAGAAGATGAGTTGCATCCTGTTATTTCTGGAAATAAAATTCGCAAGTTGAAATATAACCTGAAGGCTGCCAAAGCGCAAAATAAAAAGAGGCTTCTCACTTTTGGCGGTGCTTTTAGTAATCATTTACTCGCAACAGCCGCAGCTGCAAAAGAACATAAGTTTAAGGCTGTTGGAGTGGTTCGCGGAGCTGAATTGGCGTATCAAGACTTAAACCCAACTTTGTCTAAGGCGGTTAGATTTGGAATGCAACTTCGCTTTGTAAGTAGAGATTACTATAAAAATTTAACACAGCAGAATGCTGAATTACCCCCTGAAATCAATGGTTCTGATTTATATGTCATTCCTGAGGGTGGGGCTAATGAACTAGCCGTTCGAGGCTGTCAAGAAATATTGACTGAAGCAGATGAAGACTTTAATTTTATTTTTTGTGCTGCAGGAACTGGAACAACAATGGCAGGATTGGCAAAATCGATAAAAGCACCTCAAAAACTCATAGGAGTTGCTTCACTGAGAGATTTGAGTCTGAAAGACCGTATTGCAGATTTATCAGAGCAATCAGAATTTGAATTGTGGGATGAGTATCATTTGGGAGGATATGCGAAAATCAATTCAGCTTACATTGATTTTTTAAATGACTTTTACCTTCAAACCAAAGTGCTTTTAGACCCAATTTACACAGGAAAAATGATGTATGCCATCTTTGATAGGGTGAACTTTGGTAACTTTGAAAAAGAATCTCAAATTTTGGCTATTCACACAGGAGGGCTACAGGGTATTCAAGGAATGAACCAGAGACTCCACAGATTGAAAATGTCACAGTTGTTATGCGAATAAAAAACTTTTTTCTGCCTTTGATAACAGTTTTATTTCTAGGGTCTTGTGGCTCCTCATACACTGTTGTTCGAAGTGACGAAAGACCGAAATCAAACTTGCCGTTAAATACTGAAGGGGATTACGTCGAACGGATAGAATTTATAACAGAAGAATATAATTTTGATACAAATTACAGATTAGAATTACCTGAAGACCCCGGTCTTTTTAAGCGTTTTGAATTTAGAAGTACAGAAGAATACATTAAAGGCTTTGCTCCGGTTGCAAAATTAGAAATGATGCACTATGGAATACCTGCGAGCATTACCTTGGCTCAAGGGATTCTTGAGAGTGGAGCAGGAAGAAGTAACTTGGTTCAAAAATCAAATAATCACTTTGGAATTAAATGCCATCAAGGGTGGAATGGTCCATGGGTTAGCCATGACGATGATGCACCTTCAGAATGTTTTAGAAAGTACAATTTACCGGTGTATTCTTACCGAGATCACTCGGTTTTTTTGAGAACTAGAAATCGATATGCTTCGTTATTTACTTTGGCGATTGACGATTATAAATCATGGGCTGGAGGTTTAAAGAAAGCAGGCTATGCGACAGATCCAAAATACCCGCAAAAATTGATTAGTATCATAGAAAATTACCGACTCCATCGTTACGACGATGAAGTGTTAAAATCTAATCTAAATAATAAAGGTTGGCTCGTTATGGCTAATATGCCCAAAATAAAAACGAAAAAGTCACAGTCGACAGACAAAATTCAAGTTCGCTCAGGTGACACACTTTATAGCATTTCAAGGAGATTTGGTGTTAGTGTAGACGAACTTAAAAGAGCGAATGCCCTAGAAGACAACATCATCAGTGTAGGGCAAGAACTAATAATTCGACAATAAAATTGCAAATGATATATCAACGAAGTAGTGCTTTGTTTGAAGCGGCTAAAAAAGTTATTCCCGGAGGTGTTAATTCACCAGTAAGAGCCTTTAATGCTGTAGGAGGAACACCTATTTTTGTCAAATCTGCCAAAGGAGCTTATTTGCAAACAGAAGATGATCAGCGTTTAATTGATTACATCTCTTCTTGGGGTCCACTTATTTTAGGACATGCTTATGAACCTGTCATTGATGCGATTAAAAACACGGCTGAAAAAGGTACTTCATTTGGAATCCCAACAGCAGTCGAAACAGAGATTGCCAATTTAGCGGTTTCAATGGTGCCCAATATTGACAAGATACGATTTGTAAATAGTGGTACAGAGGCTTGTATGAGTGCCGTTCGTTTGGCGCGGGGTTTTACCGCCAAAGAAAAGATAATCAAGTTTGCTGGATGTTATCACGGTCATTCAGATGCCTTTTTGATACAGGCAGGCTCTGGAGCTGTTACCTTTGGAAGTCCAAGTAGCCCGGGAGTCACTGAGGGAACTGCCAAAGACACCTTATTAGCTCGTTACAACGATATTGAAAGTGTAAAAGCCTTGGTTGAGGCTAATCAAGATGAAATTGCATGTATTATTTTGGAACCTGTGGCGGGTAATATGGGATGTATCATTCCTCAAGCTGGATTTTTAGAGGAACTTAGATTTATTTGTGATGCAAATAGTATATTACTCGTTTTTGATGAGGTCATGACAGGATTTCGTTTGGCTGCAGGCGGAGCCCAGGAATGCTTGGGTATCAATGCAGATATAGTGACTTTTGGAAAGGTTATAGGAGGTGGATTGCCGGTAGGTGCCTTTGCAGCTAGATCAGAAATTATGAGTTATTTGGCTCCACAAGGTCCGGTTTATCAAGCCGGTACCTTAAGCGGTAACCCTTTAGCAATGAATGCTGGTTTAGCTATGCTGACTGCCTTAAACAAAAACCCAAAAGTGTTTAAATCTCTCGAAGAAAAAACAGCGCTTCTCGCAAAGGGTATAGCCGAAGTTCTTGCAAAGAAAGGGGTAGTGCACACTGTAAATCGATTGGGTAGCATGATGTCGCTGCATTTTTCAGAAGAGCCTGTAATTGATTTTGATTCTGCGAGCCGGGCTAATAACGAGGTCTTTAAGAAGTATTTTCATGGAATGCTTAAGGAAGGTGTTTATTTACCTCCCTCGGCATTTGAGAGTTATTTTTTGAATGATGCTTTATCGCATGCCGACATTGACTTTACTATTGAAGCGGTGAGAAAAGTTTTTTAGTTTAAAAATGATGTGTAATAAAAAATCGGTCCGAAGACCGATTTTTTTGGAATCAAATAATTAAAAAACTATTTACAATGAGTATTTTCTTTACATAACAACTTTTCTCCCCCTTTTGATTATCGAATAAGCCGTTCTTTTACGTTTATCTTGTTGGGCTTTTAGTTTTCTAAACAATTCAAATTGATCTTTACTTAAAACGTTTTTCATTGTTCGTTGAAAAGCGATTTGACGGTCTAAATTTTCTGCTTTTCGCTCGTAATTTCTGACTTGCTTTTCTTTCATTTCAGGTCTAAACTCCTCCATAGCTTTACGCACGTTCTTCGCCTGCTGTTCGCTTAAATCTAAAGCGAGGGTTAATTGCTTTAGGCGTAGTTCTGTTTGTTGCTCTGGATTCATTTTTTCGGCCATTTGCTTTTTGTGATGCTGCGCATAGCTGTTAACGCTGATGAAAGCAAAACTCAATACAAGGATAATTTTCTTCATAATTTATTTTCTTTTAAAGTTTGACCATGATTTTAGCTTTGGGTTTAAAAGGGGTATGCTAATAATGTGTTAAAAAAAACCACCTCCTAAGGAAGTGGTTGTATAATATGGTTGAATCTGATTACTCGCCATCGAGTAATTCATCTATTCTTGCGGATGTGTCTTTGAGATGGTATCTTTTTCTCGTGTCAGTTAAAATCAGACTTATGATTAAACTTTCACAACCTACAAAAAAAGGCTTCGTAAGATTCAGTATTAGAGTGATTTACAAAGGAAAAGCCATTACCAAAAATATTGGAATCAAGGTACATAAGAGCCAAATAAGGCGCAAGAAAATAGTAAACCATCCCTATGCAAATGAACTAAATAAAAAGGTAGCAGAAGAGTTGTTTAAGGTAAGAGAATTAGTTTACTCCCTAGAGGCTGGAATTGTCACTTTTGAGGAGGTAAAGGGTTTAAATAAGGGTCTGAAAAAAGACCTAGAAAAAGACCTTTTTGAGTATATCTATAACACCAAATCTAATTCTGCATATAAAATTTATAGTACGGCAATAAGAGCGTATAAGAAGATTAATAATCAAAAGAAGTTGCAATTCTGTACAGAGGCGCTAAACAACCTAATACTGAATTACGAAGGTTCTGGTAGTACGATAAATACTTACGTGGCTTCTATTAAAGCACTTAATAAAGAGGCATATAAGTTAGGACTTGTGAAAGAACTCATAGACATTGATAAGTTACATATGGTGAAAAAGAGTTTAAACCAGATGATAACCGTAACCCCAGAAGAGATAACTAAAGGTATAAGAGAAAGTAAGCCAGAAGATTATAAGTACTGGGTTGTCTTCTTGTTTAGTCTAGT